>ERZ507062.120-NODE-120-length-48203-cov-11.9191_pt1 | contig 48203 bp, 40 predicted proteins | sample MGYA00513786_ERZ507062 | MGnify/ENA metagenome assembly ERZ507062 | reverse complement strand
AATCCAAGAGGATACATATCACGTATTTAGTTTACACAGAATTATTTACACACTCTAAGAAACACTAAGAGAGTCAGAACCACCTAAAAGCAAAGGAACTACGCTCAAACTCGGCGTTCGCCTCAAACACGTTCGCTTCGTTCCTTTAACGGTGCTTCTGACTCTCTAATTGTTTCTAACGGCATTCCACATTCACAATAATCCTTATCTATTGTTTCCTTCAAGTCGTGACTGGCAGCGAATGTTAATAAATAAAATGCCCGGAAGTGTAACCCGGTGGAAGCCACTACGGTTACGCTTTAGTATTTCCCACCGACGGAACCTGAACAGGAACGGCTTCCTACTTTTTATGCAGGTCCGGGTAGTCATGCCTTCTAAATTAAATCCCAAATCAATTTAAATAACGGGTCGCACAGTGCGCTAGACACGCAGCCCCGATCGGACACACATCCTCATTAAACTGTACCTTTGGGTTATGTGCAGAATACTTCCCGCGATCATCCATATATCCGGCAGACAGATACATGAAAGCGGACGGTACCTGTTCTGCAATATTTGCAAAATCTTCAGAAGCACTTGCGGATATGCCTGGGTAAGGGGTTAGTTTCGGAATATCCAGTTCCTTCATGAAGCCGACGATCTGTTCGGTAAATTCCGGATCGCAGATCAGAGGCGGTACTTCCGAGATCATAGTGATTTTGGCTGTTCCTCCGAAAGTTTCGGCTGTCCGGATTGCCGTTTCTTTCATTCTTCGTACCAGAAGTTCTCTGGAATCTTTATCGTTCGTTCGAATAGTTCCTTCGAGAACGGCAGTATCAGGAATGATATTGGCGGCGGTTCCGGCCTGGAATTTACCGACGGTCATAAGACAGGCTTTGGAAGGATCTGTCTCACGGGCGATTACGGACTGTAGAGCCAGATAGACATGTGCCGCAATATTGATCGGGTCAATGGAGTTCTGAGGATAGGCACCGTGTGCTCCCTTTCCTTTGATTTCGATATGAAAACCGTCAACGGAGTACATCATAGTTCCTGTACTGTTATACATGTAGATTCCAACCGGCATCTGCCCTGGAGATACATGATAGGCCAGTGCCGCATCTACTTTCGGATTCTCCAGGATACCATGTTCTATCATATTTTTACTGCCTTCGAATGTTTCTTCCGCAGGCTGGAACATAAATTTGACTGTGCCTTTTAACTCGGCCTCATTTTCTTTTAGCATTTTTGCAGCGGTCAGTAACATGGCAGCGTGAAAATCATGTCCGCAGGCATGTGCTTCTTTTCCGGTCGGGCAGGCAAATGGAAGCCCACTTTCTTCCGGCATTGGGAGGGCATCCATGTCCGCACGTAATAATAAGACTTTACCGCCATTTCCGACAGTAGCAGTCACACCTTCTCCGCACCTCGAAGGCACCAATCCATATTCGGTTAATTTGTCCATTACATATACGCAGGCCATTGGCATATGAAGACCGGCCTCTGCATTCATATGAAAGTAACGTCTGTTTTTTATGGTTTCATCGTTGAGTTCAAGAGCTCTCTTATAATAATCCATTTATTGATCCCTTTCTTTCTATAATTCTATATCCAATTTTGATGATAAAAGGTATTATACCAACCGGATCATATATTATCAAACTTCTGATAAATATTTTTGAAAATATTGATTTTTGCATGGATGTTTAGTAGAATAAATTCAGTAATATTAGGAGGAATAAATATGTCAGAAATTACGGTGATCGCATTGGACGCTATGGGCGGGGACAATGCACCGGGTGAGATGGTAAAAGGGGCAGTCGATGCCCTTGGACGTGAACAGGACATAAAAGTATATCTGCTTGGCAAAGAAGATATGGTGAATGCTGAATTACAGAAGTACACTTATGACAAGAACAGACTGGAAGTTGTGAATACAACCGAAGTTATAGAAACTGCTGAGCCGCCGGTGAATGCGATCAGAAGAAAGAAAGACTCTTCCATCGTAGTCGGAATGAAGATGGTAAAGGAAGGAAAGGCTGATGCATTTGTATCTGCCGGAAGTTCCGGAGCAATTCTGGTGGGCGGACAGGTAATCGTTGGAAGAATCAAAGGTGTAGAGAGACCACCACTTGCGTCTCTGATCCCGACAGAGAAGGGGGTAGCACTTTTGATCGACTGCGGTGCAAATGTAGATGCCAGAGCATCACACCTGGTTCAGTTTGCCAAGATGGGTTCTATTTACATGGAGCATGTGATTGGTATTAAGAGTCCAAAAGTCGGAATTGTAAATATCGGAGCAGAAGAAGAAAAGGGTAATGCATTGGTAAAAGAAACATTCCCTCTATTAAAAGAAGAAAAAGAACTGAATTTTATCGGCAGTGTGGAAGCAAGAGAGATTCCGCATGGGCAGGCAGATGTCATTGTGACAGAAGCATTTTCGGGCAATGTAATCCTTAAGTTATATGAAGGCGTCGGTGCGGTATTGATCAGTAAGGTGAAAGAAGGACTGATGTCCACCCTCAGAAGTAAGATTGGTGCATTGCTTATCAAGCCGGCGTTGAAATCAACTTTAAAATCGTTTGATGCAAGTGAGTATGGCGGAGCGCCGCTGCTTGGATTAAATGGTCTGGTTGTAAAGACGCATGGAAGCTCGAAAGCAAAAGAAGTCAGCAATACATTAATCCAATGTGTAACATTTAAGAAGCAGAAGATCAATGAAAAGATCAGGGAAAGTATTCAATCGGAGCAAAAATCCGCTGAATAATATATTACTAACTATGATAAGAAAAGGAGATTTGATATGGAACTTGAAAAATTAAAAGAAATCATCGCTGATGTATTAAATGTAGAAGTGAATGATATTACAGAGGACACAACATTTGTAGATGATCTGGGAGCAGACTCCCTTGATATCTTCCAGATTATTATGGGAATAGAAGAAACATTTGACATTGAGATCGATAATGATGACGCTGAGCAGATCTCTACAGTTGGAGATGCTGTTGAGCAGATCAAGAATGCAACAAATAATAACTAGGCAGATATAAAAAGAACGAAAGAGCCCTGCCAGGGGCTTTTTTCGTTCTTTAGGATGGAGTTTACGATGAGCAAAGACCTTAAAGAATTAGAAGGAAAGATTGGTTACAAATTTGATGACTTTACCCTGTTTACAAAGGCGATGATTCATAGTTCTTACGCCAATGAAAAACATCTTCCGAAGTATGAATGTAATGAACGGCTGGAATTTCTGGGGGATGCAGTTCTTGAACTGGTATCCAGTGAATTTCTGTTTCACAATAATCCAAAGCTTCCGGAAGGTGAACTTACAAAGACAAGAGCAAGTATGGTATGTGAACCGGCACTGGCATTCTGCGCAAGAGATCTTGATCTTGGAGAATACCTCCTGCTTGGTAAAGGAGAAGACGCTACCGGGGGACGAAAGAGAGAATCTGTAACATCGGATGCAATGGAGGCTCTGATCGGAGCAATTTATCTTGATGGTGGTTTTGCTAATGCAAAAGAGTTTATACATCGATTTATTTTGAAAGATTTGGAGAACAAGAAACTCTTTTTTGATAGCAAGACTATCCTGCAGGAAATCGTGCAGGCGAATTTTAAAGAAGTAATCTCGTATCATCTGATTGGTGAAGAGGGACCGGATCATAATAAGACTTTCCGTGTTGCGGTACATATCGGAGAAGAAGAATACGGAGTCGGAGAAGGCCGGACGAAGAAAGCAGCAGAGCAGGAGGCTGCATATATCAGCATTTTGAAACTGCATGAAAAGAATATAAAGTAGGTGTGGAATGTATTTAAAAAGCATAGAAGTGCAGGGATTTAAATCATTTGCCAATAAAATTAAATTCGAATTCCATAATGGAATCACCGGCATTGTCGGTCCGAACGGAAGTGGAAAAAGTAACGTAGCAGATGCGGTCAGATGGGTGCTTGGGGAACAGCGTGTGAAGCAGTTAAGAGGCGGCAACATGCAGGATGTTATTTTTTCCGGTACTGAGAACAGAAAGCCGCTTAGTTATGCATCGGTGGCGATCACTCTGGACAATTCAGACCATAAGCTTCCGGTTGATTACGAAGAAGTGACGGTAGCAAGAAAGCTATACCGTTCCGGAGAAAGCGAATATCTGATCAATGGAAGAGCATGCAGATTAAAAGATGTAAATGAACTTTTCTATGATACAGGTATCGGAAAAGAAGGGTATTCGATTATCGGACAGGGACAGATTGATAAGATTTTAAGTGGTAAGCCGGATGAGAGGCGAGAGCTTTTTGATGAAGCAGCAGGAATTGTCAAATTCAAACGAAGAAAAAGTATGTCGGTCAAAAAGTTAGAAGATGAACGCCAGAATCTGGTCCGTGTCAATGATATTCTGTCTGAGTTGGAAAAGCAGGTTGGGCCGTTAGAACGTCAGTCTGAAAAGGCGAGGGAGTATCTGAAACGGAAGGAAGAATTAAAAACATACGATATCAATATGTTTCTTTTGGAAATGGAACGTATCCGGGATCAGATCCGGAATCTGGATGAAAAACTGCGTATTACAAAAGGAGAACTAGAAGAAGCAACCAGAAAGTATGCAGATACAAAGACAGAATATGAGTCGATTGAAGAACAGGTGGAAGTGATCGATGATTCCATTGAAAAAGCGAACCGTCAGTTAAATGAGACAACCATTCTGAAGCAACAGTTAGAGAACCAGATCGCATTGTTAAAAGAACAGATCCACAGTGCGCGGATGAATGATGAACACTTTGATCAGCGTGCCGGTGTTATTGATTCGGAGATAGATGTCCGTGAAGGACAGCTGAAAGAACTTCACACGGAAAAAGATTCCATTGAAAAACAGATGGAAGAAAAGCGGTCAGAAGAAGATAAGATCAAAAATGAACTGACGGAATTGCAGGAGAAGATTGCTCAGATTACCGGATCTGTCGATGAAAAAAAGAATCATATTATGGAAATACTGAATAACAGAGCATCTACGAAAGCCCAGATTCAGAAATTCGATACAATGATGGAGCAGATCCAGGTAAGAAAATCGCAGATTAACCGTGAAATCCTTGCAAATGACAGTGAGATCGCAGAAGAGAATGAGAGCCTGAATAAATTCCAAATGGAATTGAAAGTTATTTCCGACAAGATCATTTCACTGAATGACGAGAATAAAGAATATGAACGCAGGATCAGGGAATTGCAGACTAAGATTTCGAAAGAATCCCAGAAGCTGCAGATCGGACAATCTACTTTTCACAGGGAACAGTCCAGACTGGAATCATTAAAGAATATTACGGAACGGTATGACGGATACGGTAACAGTATTCGTAAAGTCATGGATAATAAGGGCCGGGAGCAGGGACTTCTGGGTGTAGTAGCAGATATCGTGAAGGTTGAAAAAGACTATGAGATCGCTATTGAGACTGCACTTGGAGGAAATATCCAGAATATCGTAACGGAGGATGAGGATACAGCAAAACGAATGATTCATTTCCTGAAGAAGAATAAGTTTGGACGTGCAACCTTTCTGCCGTTAACGTCGATCCGTGCGAATTCCGGGATTAACCGGCCGGAAGTACTGAAAGAAACGGGAGTTATCGGGACAGCCAACAAATTGATCCAGGTGGAGAGCAAATATAAAACCCTTGCAGATTATTTGCTGGGAAGAACACTGGTAGTAGATCATATTGATCATGCAACAATGATTGCAAGGAAATACCACCAGTCTATCCGTATCGTAACACTGGAAGGCGAGCTGATCAATCCAGGTGGTTCCATGACTGGTGGAGCATTTAAAAACTCAAGTAATCTTCTGAGCAGACGACGGGAAATCGAAGAATTTGAAAAGACCGTGCAGAAGCTTAAGCAGGAGATGACGGAGATGGAACAACAGATCTCCGGTCTGAAAGAAGAACGTGCAGGGTATTATGAGAAGACCGATGCAATCAGTACAGAACTGCAGAAAGCATATGTCGTACAGAATACGGCGAAGATGAATGCAGATCAGTCATCAGCCAGGATCAGAAGCTTCAGACAGCAGTTTGATAATCTGCGGAATGAAGCTGCGAAACTCGATGCACAGATCACGGAGATCATGGACAATCAGGAATCTATTAATATTGAGCTGGATACATCCGAAAGTCTAGAGAATGATCTGAATCTCACCATTGAGAAAGAGCAGAAAGAACTGGAAGATGTTCATACAAAAGAGAGTATTAAAACCAGAAAATCAGAACAGATTCATCTGGAATATGCAGGATTAGAGCAAAAATATACATTTATCACGGAAAATATTACCCGTATCTGCGAAGAGGTCGATAAATTCCGGACTGAATTGGAAGAGCTGACAAAGAATAAAGGCGGCAATTCCAGGGAGATCACCGAAAAAGAGGAGAAGATCCAGGAGTTAAAAACAACAATTGATCATTCCGGAGATTTGTTTGAAGAGATCAAACTTCAGATCGAACATTCAAAGAGTGAACGAATGGAACTGAATAAACGTCACAAAGCGTTCTTTGAAAAACGTGAAGAGATCTCGAAACATATGGCGGATCTTGATAAAGAAGTTTACCGTCTGGAAAGCCAGAAAGAAGGCTGCGAAGAAGCTTCCGAGAAGCAGATTAATTATATGTGGGAAGAATATGAACTCACACTGAATCATGCAAAAGAGCTTAGGAATCCGAATCTGACCGATCTTGCAGATATGAAGAGACGGATCCAGGAATTAAAAAGTGAGATCCGTGCACTGGGAAATGTTAATGTCAATGCGATAGAAGAATATAAAAGTGTATCCGAACGTTATGAATTTCTGAAAGGACAGCATGATGATCTGGTCGAAGCAGCCGAAACACTGGAGCAGATCATCGAGGAACTTGATAATGCCATGCGCAAGCAGTTTAAAGAGCAGTTTGCCAGAATTGCCGCAGAGTTTGATCAGGTATTCAAGGAGATGTTCGGCGGTGGAAAAGGAACGCTGGAACTTATGGAAGATGAGGATATTCTGGAAGCAGGTATCCGGATTATTGCCCAGCCGCCAGGAAAGAAGTTGCAGAACATGATGCAGTTATCCGGAGGCGAAAAGGCACTGACAGCAATAGCACTTCTTTTTGCAATCCAGAATCTGAAACCGTCACCATTCTGCCTGCTGGATGAGATAGAGGCGGCGCTTGATGATAACAACGTAGACCGTTTTGCGCAATATTTGCACAAATTAACAAAATATACGCAGTTCATTGTAATTACACACCGACGAGGAACAATGACCGCAGCAGACAGACTGTATGGTATTACTATGCAGGAAAAAGGTGTCTCTACACTGGTATCTGTCAGCCTGCTGGAAAATGAACTGGATAAATAGGAGGAAGGTATGGGATTTTTTGAAAAACTGGTTGCCGGTCTTGGCAAGACCAGAGATAATATTGTATCAGGAATGGACAGCATCTTTCACGGATTCTCCCGTATCGATGATGACTTTTACGAGGAACTGGAGGAAGTACTGATCATGGGAGACCTTGGTGTACAGGCAACCTATGATATTCTGGATGATCTGAAAGCAAAGGTAAAAGAAAAACACATCAAAGAACCGATGGAGTGCCGGGAACTTCTGATTGAAAGTATCAAAGAACAGATGGATATCGGGGAAACGGCATATGAATTTGAAAACCACACATCCGTAGTGATGGTGATCGGTGTCAATGGTGTGGGAAAGACTACAACGATCGGAAAGCTGGCCGGAAAACTCCGCGCAGAGGATAAGAAAGTGGTAATTGCAGCGGCTGATACATTCCGTGCTGCAGCAGGAGAACAGTTAAAAGAATGGGCGAACCGTTCGCAGGCTGAGCTGATCGGCGGACAGGAAGGCTCTGACCCGGCATCGGTAGTGTTTGATGCTGTTGCGGCAGCAAAAGCACGGCACGCAGATGTATTAATGATAGATACAGCCGGTCGTCTGCATAATAAAAAGAATCTGATGGAAGAACTCAGAAAGATGAATAAGATCATCGACCGGGAATTTCCTGAGGCATACAGAGAGACGCTGGTGGTTCTGGATGCAACAACAGGGCAGAATGCTCTGCAGCAGGCAAAAGAATTCAACGATGTGGCAGAAATTACAGGAATTGTTCTGACAAAGATGGACGGAACCGCAAAAGGCGGTATCGCAGTTGCAATCCATGCAGAACTTGGCGTTCCGGTAAAATATATCGGTGTAGGAGAGACCATTGATGATCTGCAGAAATTTGATGCGGATGATTTCGTGAATGCGTTATTCGAAAGACCAAAAGATGATGAGACTTCAGAAGAGGTTTCAGAAAACAAATAAGAGGAAGAGAGGAAATACGAGATGTTAACATTAGAAAAATTCAAGCAGGCGAGTGAAATCGTAAAAGAAGTAACCCTTCCAACCAAGCTGGTATACAGTGAATATTTAAGCAACCAGACAGGTGCAGAAGTATATCTGAAACCAGAAAATATGCAGTACACGGGTGCTTACAAAGTACGTGGAGCATATTATAAAATCAGCACAATGAGCGAAGAAAACAGAAAGAAAGGTCTTGTTACAGCATCGGCCGGTAACCATGCACAGGGCGTAGCATATGCAGCAAAAAAATTTGGCTGCAAAGCAACGGTCGTTATGCCGACAGTTACTCCACTGATCAAAGTTAACCGTACCAAGAGTTATGGTGCAGAAGTTGTATTACACGGGGATGTCTATGATGATGCCTGCGCATATGCGATGAAATTAGCAGAAGAAAACGGATATACGTTTGTCCATCCGTTCGATGATCTGGATGTCGCAACCGGACAGGGCAGTATCGCTATGGAAATCTTTGATGAACTTCCGGATGTAGATTATATCCTCGCACCGATCGGTGGCGGCGGACTGATTACAGGTGTAGCTACACTTACAAAACTTCTGAATCCAAATGTAAAAGTAATCGGTGTAGAACCGGCAGCTGCTGCAAGTATGACAGAAGCATTAAAGGAAAGACATCCTGTAACACTTTCCAGTGCAAACACCATCGCAGATGGTACTGCTGTGAAACGTGTAGGAGAGAAGATATTCCCATACGCAGAGAAAAATATTGATGAAGTGATCACCGTTGCAGATGATGATTTGATTGGGGCATTCCTCGATGTAGTAGAAAATCATAAGATGATAGTAGAAAATTCCGGACTTCTGACGGTGGCAGCCCTCAGACAGCTTGATCTGAAAGGAAAGAAAGTCGTATCTATCTTAAGCGGCGGAAATATGGATGTGATCACAATGTCGTCAATCGTACAGCATGGATTGATACAGCGAGACAGAATCTTCTCTGTATCGGTACTGCTTCCTGACAAACCAGGTGAACTGGTACGTGTTGCATCTACGATTGCCAAAGCAAACGGTAATGTAATCAAACTGGAACACAACCAGTTTGTAAGTACCAACCGAAACGCAGCAGTAGAACTTCGAATCACACTGGAAGCCTTCGGAACCGAACACAAGCACCAGATTATGAAAGCGTTAGAAGACGAAGGCTTAAGTCCTAGAGAAGTCAATGCCAAGCTTTATTAATACGATACCAGAGAACTTTTTCAGCGACTATTCAAAAAATGATTATGGAAATCCCATAATCATTTTTTTTTGAATAAATATCCATAATAATACTTGACAACACACGTATCATTGTATACAATTATACATGTTGATTTTAGTACTTTACTACGAAAAATTATTTTTAGAAAGCAGGCGATGAAAGAATGGAAAACAGGAAAGTATACCTGGATGATCATACAAATTTATTGCAACTGGAAGAACACATGTACCCGTTGGTAGATGTAAAGACGCCGAATGTGTTTCGTAATCTGTTCCATTATGATGAGATTCCGAAAATCGCATTCAATGACCGAATTGTTCCGCATTGTATGCCGGATGAAATCTGGATTACAGATACAACATTCCGGGATGGTCAACAGTCACGTGCCCCATACAGTACGGAGCAGATCGTAACATTATATGATTATTTCCATCGTCTGGGTGGTCCAAAAGGAAAGATCAGACAGTGCGAATTCTTTCTTTACAGTAAAAAAGACAGAGATGCTGTATACAAATGTATGGAAAGAGATTATAAATTTCCGGAAGTAACAAGCTGGATCCGCGCAAGCAAGAAAGATTTCCAACTGGTAAAAGAGATTGGAATGAAAGAAACAGGTATTCTGGTGAGCTGTTCGGACTATCATATTTTCTATAAATTAAAAATGACCAGACGTGAGGCAATGGAGCATTATCTGTCTATTGTAAGGGAATGCCTTGAGACAGGAATCAGTCCGAGATGTCATCTGGAAGATATCACCCGTTCCGACATCTACGGATTCGTGATCCCTTTCTGCCTGGAACTGATGAAACTGATGGATGAGTATAAGATTCCGGTTAAGATACGTGCCTGTGATACGATGGGATATGGAGTAAATTATCCGGGAGCAGTAATTCCAAGATCTATTCCGGGAATTATCTATGGTCTGCGTGTACATGCAGGTGTTCCGAGTGAACTGATCGAATTCCACGGACACAATGATTTCTACAAAGCAGTCAGCAACTCTTCAACCGCATGGTTATATGGTGCTTGTGGCGTAAACTGTTCGCTTTTTGGAATCGGGGAACGTACCGGCAATACACCACTGGAAGCGATGGTATTCGAATATGCACAGCTTCGCGGTACACTGGATGGCATGGATACAACAGTCATCACAGAGATGGCAGATTATTATGAAAAAGAGATTGGTTACCGGGTTCCTTCCAGGACACCATTCGTTGGCAAGAACTTTAATGTGACCAGAGCCGGAATCCATGCAGATGGACTCTTGAAAAACGAAGAGATTTATAATGTATTCGATACCGATAAATTCCTGAACCGTCCGCCGCTTGTGGCAATTTCCAATACTTCGGGACTTGCAGGTATTGCCCACTGGATCAATACATATTTTAAGCTTCCAGATGATAAGAAAGTGGATAAGAATTCAGAACTGGTAAACGCAGTAAAAGACTGGGTAGATGAACAGTACGAAGAAGGACGTGTAACCGTTCTTACAGATGATGAGCTGATCGCAGTTATTGATCAGAACTGCAAAAGACTGGGTATAAATTTGATTTAATTGGGGTGTTTTTATGGAAGAATATCAGGACAGATCCTTACGAGGAAGAGTGTTCCGGCATCTGCGGGAAGATATTCTGAATGGGGTATATAAAGATCATGAAGAATTAAGGGAAGTAACAATCGGTGAAGAACTGGGGGTAAGCAGAACACCGGTAAGAGAAGCCTTAAGACAATTGGAGTTAGAAGGACTGGTTACGATCATTCCGAATAAAGGTGCGTATGTGACAGCCATTACCAGAAAAGATGTGAAAGATATCTATAAGATACGTTCGCAACTGGAAGGGCTGTGTGCCAACTGGGCAACGAAATATATTACGGATGCGCAGATTGAAGAACTGGAAGAAGTGATTCTTCTGTCAGAATTTCATTTGCATAAGAAGGGATCCGGACAGATTGAACAGATGTCAGAAATGGATGGTAAGTTTCATAAGATATTGTATGAGGCATCCAACAGCAGAATCCTGGAACATGTATTAACAGATTTTCACAAGTATGTACAGCTTGCCAGGACGATGTCTATTGAAGCACCGGAGCGTGCTGAGAAATCAATAGAAGAACACAGAGAAATCCTGGAAGCGATCAAGGCAAAAGATGCGGAAAAAGCAGAACAGCTTGCAAACGAACATATATTACACGTGATGGAAAATCTGCATCTGGAAGAATAATAAAAGATGTCGCGAACAGATAGAAAGGAGACAAATACCATGGCAAAAATTAAAATGACAACACCGATTGTAGAGATGGACGGAGACGAGATGACAAGAATTCTCTGGAAGATGATCAAAGAAGATCTTCTGGAGCCATATATTGAACTGAACACAGAATATTATGATCTGGGTCTGGAACATAGAAATGAGACAGATGATCAGGTAACAATCGATGCTGCTAATGCAACCAAGAAATATAAAGTTGCAGTAAAATGTGCAACAATCACACCGAATGCGGCACGTATGAAAGAGTATGATTTGAAAGAAATGTGGAAGAGCCCGAACGGAACGATCCGTGCAATACTGGACGGAACAGTATTCCGTGCACCGATCGTTGTAAAAGGAATTGAGCCATGTGTAAAGAACTGGAAAAAACCAATCACGATTGCAAGACATGCATATGGCGATGTATATAAAAATACAGAGATGAATATTCCCGGACCTGGAAAAGTAGAACTGGTATACACGGCAGAAGACGGCACAGAGACCAGAGAACTAGTACACAATTATGCCGGACCGGGTGTTGCACAGGGAATGCATAATCTATGCGGATCTATTGAAAGTTTTGCAAGAAGCTGCTTTAATTATGCATTGGATACAAAGCAGGATCTGTGGTTCGCAACAAAAGATACGATCTCTAAGAAGTATGACCATACATTCAAAGATATTTTCCAGGAAATCTTTGACAAAGATTATGCCGAGAAGTTCAAAGAAGCCGGAATTACATATTTCTATACTTTGATCGATGATGCGGTTGCAAGAGTTATGAAATCAGAAGGCGGATATATCTGGGCATGTAAGAACTATGACGGAGATGTAATGAGTGATATGGTTTCTTCCGCATTTGGTTCTCTTGCAATGATGACATCTGTTCTGGTATCACCGGATGGAAATTATGAATATGAGGCAGCTCATGGAACTGTACAACGTCATTATTACAAGCATCTGAAAGGGGAAGAGACTTCTACAAACTCTGTAGCTACAATTTTTGCATGGACAGGTGCTCTTAGAAAACGTGGTGAGATGGATGGAAATGCTGAATTGGCAGCATTCGCAGATAAGCTTGAAAAAGCAACCATTGATACCATTGAAGAAGGTAAGATGACGAAAGATCTGGCATTGATTACGACACTGGAAAATCCAACTGTATTGAACAGCGAGGGATTTATTAAGGCAATTGCCGAGAAATTAAAGTAGATAATATATGACAAAACACCATACAATGTGAAAATTCCCGAATGAATTTGACGGATCACAGTGTATGGTGTTTTTATGTATGAATGAACAGCGTATAAATTAAGCGTCTTCCGCTAATTCCTCCCATTTCATATATAATTCTTCTAATTCTTCCGCTATGGTGGCTTTTTCTTTTGCCAATTCCTGGCATTTTACAGAGTTGGTGAAGATTTCTTCCTGAACCATCAGGGCATCAATCTCACCGTCGCGGTCTTCCAGTTCACCGATACGTTCTTCCGTCTTTTTAAGCTCATTCTGACGTTTGCGGAGTCTTGCCTGGGCTTCCTTTTGCTCCTGCCAGCTGAGTTTTGACTCGGATACATTCTTGTCTGTACTGTTATCTGAAACGGATGAGGGTGTAGAGGCTTCTCCGGCATATGCAGTAGTGAGTTCTTCTTTTTTCTCCAGATAATAATCATAATTTCCGATATAATTTACAAATGTATGATTGACAAGATCCAGAATCCGTGATGCAGTTTGATTGATGAAATAACGGTCATGAGAGACATAAAGTACGGTGCCGGTATAATCATTCAAAGCATTCTCAAGGATTTCTTTGGATGCGATGTCCAAATGGTTGGTCGGCTCGTCGAGGATCAGGAAATTTGCTTCAGAGAGCATCAGTTTCGCAAGAGATACACGTCCGCGTTCCCCACCGCTCAAAGAACTGATCTGTTTGAAGACATCATCACCGGTAAAAAGAAATGCTGCAAGCACATTCCGGATTTCCGTATTCGTAAGAGTCGGATAATCATCGGAAATCTCGTCAAAAATTGTTTTCTCCATATGAAGGACATGATGTTCCTGATCGTAGTAGCCGATCTTAACATTGGAGCCAAGTGTATAAGTACCGGAATCGGCAGATACCACACGGTTTAAAATCTTAAGAAGCGTAGTCTTTCCAGTTCCGTTATCACCGATTACTGCAACATGTTCACCACGTTTGATCTCGAGATTAACGTCTGTAAAAAGCTCCTGTCCGGGGAAAGATTTGCTTAAATGTTCAACAGTCAGGACATCATTGCCGCTTACACAGGATGGTTCCAGTTTCAGATGTATATCTGTATTAACTTCTATCGGTTTTTCGATGGTCTGCATCTTTTCCAACATCTTTTCACGGCTTTCGGCACGTTTGATGGATTTTTCACGGTTGAAAGAACGAAGCTTTTCGATAACTGCCTCCTGATGCTTGATTTCCTGCTGCTGGTTAAGATACTCCTTCAGGCGTATGTCGCGAAGCTGCTGCTTCTTTGCTGCATAGTCACTGTAGTTTCCCATATAAGTACGAAGTTCTCCAAGCTCGATTTCAAGAACTTTCGTGACAACTTTGTTCAAAAAATAACGGTCGTGAGACACGATCAGCACAGCTCCCTGGTAGTTTAGAAGATAGGTTTCAAGCCATGCAATGGAATTCAGATCCAGATGGTTGGTTGGCTCATCAAGAAGCAAAATGTCTGGTTTCGTTAACAGAAGCTTGCCAAGAGATACACGGGTTTTCTGTCCTCCGGAGAGAGTGTCGACCGGTTTGGTGAAATCATTTTCCGTAAATCCAAGTCCTTTTAACACACCGGTAATCTCACTTTCGCAAGAATAGCCATTCTCACGTTCAAAAGTGGCCATAAGGCGGTTGTAAGTTTCCAGACGGTCGTTCAGAGCGTCACCGGAGAGATGCTTAAGTTCCATCTCAATCTCGCGGATACGGCGCTCCATAGCGATTATATCGGCCTTTGCGGTGCGGACTTCTTCATAGATCGTATTACCGCTTTGCATCTCTTGATGCTGGGCAAGATAGCCAAGTGTCTTACCTTTTGTCAGGATGACGTTGCCGTCATCCGGGGCTAATTCGCCTACAATCATTTTGAGCAGAGTGGACTTACCGGCACCGTTCGGTCCGACAAGAGCTGCTTTTTCGTGATCTTCTATATGGAAGGATCCATCTCTGACGATGAGGTGTTCACCGAAAGATTTCTGGATCCCGTGACATGCTAATATCATATATTTCCTCCTGCGTTGTGGATAATTGATACATTCGTATTCGCAAAATGCATTTGCACATGCTATTTTATTATAACGGAAATTGTATAAAATTCAACAATAGTTTGACAATAATCTTTCAATTTTATATAATTATTTCAGACTATGATTGGAAGGGTGAATATAGTGGAAGAAAGAGAGATTTCTCGTGCAGTCATTCGTAGATTGCCGAGGTATTACAGATATTTGGGTGAACTGCTGGAAAATGGTGTAGAGCGTATATCTTCGAACGATCTGAGTAAGCGTATGAAGGTAACTGCATCACAGATCCGTCAGGATCTGAATAACTTTGGCGGATTCGGCCAGCAGGGATATGGTTATAACGTAAAGTATTTATACACAGAGATCGGAAAAATTTTAGGATTGGAAGAAGATCATAATATCATTATCATCGGTGCCGGTAATCTTGGACAGGCACTGGCAAATTATGCGGCTTTTGAGAACCGTGGATTTATCCTGAAAGGAATCTTTGATGTGAATCCAAGACTTCAGGGAGTCTCTATCCGAGGCGTACCGATCCGCATGATGGATGACCTGAAAGCATTTGTACAGAACAATAATATTGATATTGCAGTGCTGACAATTCCAAAAGAGAAAGCAATTGAAGTGGCGAATATGCTGGTTGATAACGGAGTGCGTGCAATTTGGAACTTTGCGCACACAGATCTGAATCTTCCGGATAATATTGTTGTCGAGAATGTACATCTGTCAGAAAGCCTGATGCAGCTGTCATACAATATCAGTCGTTACAAAGAGGATCATAAGTAAATTATTATAAAAGAAAAAGGCGTGTAGGAGTAGTCCGGAAGATGGACATATTTTTACACGTTCTTTTGTTGCGGTAAGTATAAAGCAGGACTTGATGGGAGATGATTGGATGCAGCTTTGGGTGAATGCAGCACAGATGAAAGCAGCAGATCAGTATACAATTCAAAAATTAGGGGTTCCTTCCATGGAATTGATGGAACATGCGGCGCAGGCGTGTGTACAGGTATTAGAAGATGAAAAGGTTGATCTTTCGCATGTCTGCATTGTCTGTGGTTCGGGTAATAATGGAGGGGACGGTTTCGCAATTGCCCGCATTTTACAAAATAACAGATACTCCGTAGAGACATTTTGTGTGGGAAACCCGGAGCATTATACCGAGGAAACACAGGAACAGATGCACCGCTTACAGGAATGCGGCGGGAAGATTACTTATGGAATGCCGCAGGAAGACTCCTATAGTGTGATCATAGATGCCGTCTTTGGAGTGGGATTGAGCCGTAAAGTAGAGGGCAGATATCGTCAGGTGATCGAACAGATGAACCGGATGAGGGGAACAAAATTTGCGGTAGATATCCCGTCCGGACTTTCTGCCACAACAGGCTGTATCCTGGGTTGTGCTTTCAAAGCGGACTATACAGTGACATTCCAGTTAAAAAAGATTGGTCTGGAGCTGTCACAGGGCAGAACTATGGCCGGCAGGGTTATCGTGCCGGATATCGGCATTTCTACAGATTCTATCTGTGAGGATCAGGAAATAGTCCGGACAGCCGGAAAAGATATCTACCGGAAGATGCTGCCGGACAGACCGGAAGATTCAAATAAAGGTACGTACGGAAGACTCCTCGTGATAGCCGGAAGCAAAGGAATGGCCGGAGCCGCTTATCTGAATGCGCATGCCGCTTACATGACAGGGGCAGGGCTGGTGAGAATATACACTTCCTCAGATAATCGGGAGATCTTACAGACACTCCTTCCGGAAGCAATTATCACAACATATGAGGAATATAATAAAGAAGAACTGTTATCACTTCTTACATGGGCAGATGGTGTTTGTATCGGTTCGGGCCTTGGAATGAGCAGGCTTTCCGAAAAAATATTAAAAACTGTGATTGAATATGTAAAAGTACCGTGTCTGATCGATGCAGACGGACTGAATCTTCTTGCAGAAAATAAAAATTATCTGAATCAGATGGCCGAGCGCAGATTTGTGATCACACCGCATATGAAAGAAATGTCAAGACTTACAGATACTCCTGTAGAGGAACTGAAAGCAGACAGGATCCAGATCCTGAAAGATTTTATTTCAAGATACCGGATTACCTGTGTATTGAAAGATTCGAGAACTCTGATCGCAAGCGAAGAGAAAGGTATACGTATGAACCTTACCGGAAACAGTGCGATGGCAAAAGCCGGATCGGGAGATGTTCTCGCCGGCGTGATCTCCGGATGGATGGTGCAGGGAAAAGAAGCGGAAGATGCTGCAGAATTAGGCACATATATACATGGATTGTCCGGTGACCTTGCAAAATTTGAAAAAGGCGTATATAGTGTAATGGCGAGAGATCTGATAGAATATATCAGTAAAGCATTAATGAAACTGGAGGAAGAATAACAGTGAAGCAATATACAAGAGTTTTAGCCAGAGTCAATTTAGATGCGGTTGAATATAATATAGAAATGATGAAAAAAAATATTCATAAGAATACCCAGATGATGGCAGTCATCAAAATGGACGGTTATGGGCACGGGGCTGTCCAGATCGCAAAACTTTTGGAGCCGATGGATTACATCTGGGGATATGCCGTTGCCACATTGGACGAGGCGATACTGATCAAGGATGCATGCCTGAAAAAGCCAGTACTGGTACTGGGATGCATTTTCCCTGATCAGTGGGATGTAATGATCCGTAACGAGATACGTATGACCGTTTACAGCTATGAGATGGCAAAAGAAGTATCTGAGCTTGCCGAAGCTATGGGATGTAACGTCTATGTCCATATTAAGCTTGATACAGGAATGGCAAGACTTGGTTTCCAGATTACGAAGGAAAATGCAGATGAGATTGCCAGAATCAGCAAGCTGCCGAATCTGGTAATGGAAGGTATGTTCACGCATTTTGCCAAATCCGATGAAGAAGATAAGACATTTACAAAAGAACAGCTGGAGAAATACCTCTGGATGAAAGAGGAATTGAAAAAGCGTAACGTTACATTCACGTATTATCATTGTTCCAACAGTGCCGGCATCATTGATCTGGAAGAAGCCAATATGGATATTGTGCGTGCGGGAATTACAACATATGGAATGTATCCGTCCGATGAGGTGGAAAAAGATAAAGTACCATTAAAACCTGCAATGGAACTGATCAGTCATGTTGCACATGTAAAATGGCTGACGGAAGGAAAGCCGGTAAGTTATGGAGGAACTTATATCACAACACGTCCGACAAAGGTGGCGACGATTCCGGTCGGATACGGAGACGGGTATCCAAGAAGTCTGTCCAATAAAGGATACGTCCTGATCCACGGACAAAAAGCACCGATCATCGGTCGTGTATGCATGGATCAGTTCATGGTTGATGTAACGGCAATTGAAGATGTAGAATTCGGAGATAAGGTTGTCATCTTCGGACGTGATGGAAAAGAGTTCCTTTCTGTTGATAAACTGGGAGAACTTTCCGGTAGATTCAATTATGAATTTGTATGTGTGTTAAATAAACGTATTCCGAGAGAATACATCCGGCATGGAGAAGTCGTAGAACAGGTCGACAGTTTTTAAATCGCCGTGTGTTCTTGAAATTTTGCAGAATACATCCGAGAAAAAGGGAAATACTTAGTATATCTTAAGAATCGGAGTGTGAAGCAAGGTGCAGGTGAAACGAGGAGATATTTATTATGCGGATTTAAGTCCGGTAGTCGGATCGGAACAGGGTGGAATTCGTCCAGTCCTGATCATACAGAATGATGTTGGCAACAGGCATAGCCCGACCGTCATCTGTGCGGCGATCACCTCAAGGATGAACAAAGCAAAATTACCGACACATGTGGAAATTGACGCAAGAAGGTATCATATTGTCAGAAATTCCGTGGTTTTACTGGAACAGATCCGTACGATCGATAAGCAGAGACTTAAGGATCTGGTATGTCATCTGGACGAAGAGATAATGAACAAGGTTGATGAAGCAATTCGAATCAGTTTCGAGCTTCATACATAGAGAAGGAGTTAAGGATAATTAATTATGGAAGAGGGAAGTTTATTCCAACGAATGAAACAGATATTTCACGAAGATGAAATGGACGAAGAGATGCAGAAAGAAGCGGCAGGTCTGATCCGCAATATTTTCCGTTATATGGATAAAGATGCAAAGGATATTATGACCCACCGAAAAAATATTGTAGCAATCGATGGAGACTGGTCACTGGAAGAGGCTTTGCAATTCATGCTGGATGAACGCTTTTCAAGATTTCCGGTCTATCAGGAAGATATCGATGAGATCATCGGGATCATTCATCTGAGAGATGCAACGTCTGGCTATCTGGACAAGTCAAAACGGCAATGTCCGGTAAAAAATCTGGAGGAATACCTACGTCCGGTTACATATATTCCTGAAACAAAGAGCATTGATACTCTTTTCAAAGAAATGCAGGCGGCTAAAAATCATATGGTCGTTGTGCTGGACGAATACGGACAGACTTCCGGCCTTGTCGCAATGGAAGATATCCTGGAAGAGATCGTCGGAAATATTCTGGATGAATATGATGAAGAAGACGAAATGATCAAAAAACAGAATGACGGAAGTATGATTGTCAATGGTCTGACTGAACTGGAGGATCTGGAAGATCTGATTCCGGTAACATTTGACAAAGAAGATTATGAGACACTGAATGGATTTCTGATCGATAAACTGGAACACATCCCCGGAGAAGACGAAACCTGTGTTGTTGACTATGACGGCTATCGTTTCACGGTATTACAGATCGATAATAATATAATTCAGACAGTTAAGATTGAAAAAGTTTTCGAAGCGTGATAGAATAGAAAACGTGTGTAATAATACAATTTTAAAAAAAGATAAAAACAAATAGATAAAGAGAGGTAAAAGACATGTCAGGACATTCAAAATTTGCCAATATTAAGCATAAGAAAGAAAAAAATGATGCTGCAAAAGGAAAGATTTTTACAAAGATCGGTAAAGAGATTGCAGTAGCTGTAAAAGAAGGCGGAAGTTCTGATCCTTCTAACAACAGCAGATTACGTGACGTAATTGCAAAAGCAAAATCTAATAACATGCCGAATGATACCATCGAAAGAAATATCAAACGTGCATCCGGAGATATGAGTGCGGCAAACTATGAGCACATTACATACGAAGGCTATGGACCGAACGGTACAGCTATCATCGTAGAGACTCTTACAGATAACAAGAACCGTACAGCATCTAACGTAAAGAACGCATTTACAAAGGGAAGCGGTAATGTAGGAACACCTGGATGTGTATCATTCATGTTCGATAAGAAAGGTCAGATCGTAATCGATAAAGAAGAATACGAAGGCGATGCCGATGAGCTGATGATGCAGGTACTCGATGCAGGAGCAGAAGATTTTGTAGAAGAGGAAGACAGCTTTGAAGTATTGACTGATCCGGACGATTTCAGTGCAGTCCGTCTTGCAATGGAAGAAGCAGGAATCCCGATGGCATCTGCAGAAGTAACAATGATCCCTCAGACATATGTAGAACTGACAGACGCAAAAGATATCGCCAATATTCAGAAAACTCTGGATATGCTGGATGATGACGATGACGTTCAGGATGTATATCACAACTGGGATGAATAAAAAGAATCCGATACCTCCATACTAAGAAAAAGTATGGAGGTATTTTTTATGAGTGAAGAGAAAAAGGAAAAAGAAAAAAGTGCGGAACCGACTGAAGAACTGAAAGAAACAGGAAGCGCCAATCTTGAGAACAGCAGGGACAGCCACCGGATCAAATTACTTACTATTGTAGGAGAGATTGAAGGCCATGAAGCAGTATCGGGAAACACCAAGGCAACCAAATACGAGCACTTACTTCCTTTGCTTGCGGAAGTCGAAGACAGTAATGAGATCGACGGATTACTGATTCTTCTGAATACACTTGGCGGCGATGTGGAAGCAGGACTCTCCATTGCAGAAATGATCGCCTCACTCAGTAAACCGTCTGTGTCACTGGTTCTTGGAGGAAGTCATTCCATCGGAGGCCCGCTTGCCGTATCTGCGGACTATTCCTTTATTGTGCCAAGCGGGACAATGGTCATTCATCCGGTGCGCTCGAACGGGATGTTTATCGGTGTACAGCAGAGTCTGGATAATATGCTGAGAACACAGGACCGGATCACCAGATTCCTGGCAGATCACTCGGCTATGACACAGGAGCGGATCGAGACCCTGATGTTAAATCCGACAGAACTGGTAAAAGATGTCGGGACATTGCTGGAAGGAAAAGATGCGGTACATGAAGGACTCATCAATGAAGTCGGTGGATTAAAAGATGCATTGAATAAATTGCACGAAATGATCAATGAAAGAAATAAAAAAAAGAACGAAAATGTGTAATGACATCAAAACCCCTAAATGCTATAATTATAATTAGTATTGCCATCATAAGGGGGAGTTGTAATGGCAGCAAAGTCTACCAAAAGTAAAACAACTGGAAAAAAGACGAATACGACAGCAAAAAAGCCGTCTTCGAATAAAAAAACAACAAGAAAAACAACGAAAAGAACAACCGGAAAAAGAAAAACTGCCGGCCGGAAATCAACCGGAAATGGTAATAGTTTTCTGATAGATGAGATCCTGATCTGGACAACTCTTGCAGTCAGCATTATTCTTCTGATCAGTAATTTTGGCATTGCAGGATTTTTAGGAGATGCGATATCTGGATTTTTATGGAATGTCTTTGGTGTTGCAGCGTATGTGATCCCTTTTATCCTGTTCGGACTTGTATCATTTTTGATATCGAATAAAGACAACCGCAATGCATATGTCAAGAGTCTGATCGGCGTGATCCTTCTGATCCTTGCAGAAGTATTGTTACACCTTATCGATGACATGGGCGGCAAGATCGGAAAATCTGTAGCATCTGTTCTGACACCTGCAATCGGTGTGGCAGGAACTTATGTTATTACGATCATCTTTATGATCATTTGTCTCGTCATTATCACCGGAAAGTCAGCATTAAGAGGTGTAAAGGCCGGCAGTGATAAGGCATATGCGAGAGCGAGAGAAGATGCCAGACGGCACAAAGAACTTGCAGAAGAACGAAAACGCGAACGCATGGAACAGCGGACGCAACGTGAAAGAGAACGTGCAGAAGCGGAAGCTTCCGGCACGGAAAAACGAAGAGACAAACATGTAGAAGGGGTTTCCTTTGATACCTCTATTGCGAAGAAATCACCGGAAGTAAGAGAACTTCCGATCGATCCAAAGACAGCGAAAGGACCGGAAAAACCGGAATTTGTCATTCACCGTGCGGATCCGGAACCGGAAGCATCTGATACGGCAGATACGGCAGTTGCAGGAACGGAACCTGTTAAAAACGCTGCAGAATCTGCAGCAGGTACAGCATCGGAAGAAAAACCAACGCGGCGAAAAAATCCTAAGATGGGTGCTGCAGGAATGGCAGATGAAGTTGCGGATGTTGCAGCCAGTGTTGCAGCCGATTCTACAAAACCGAAAAAGGCATACAAATGTCCGCCGTTATCCCTGCTTCAGCACGGAAAACGTGGCGGCGGTGAGTCGGATGCACATTTGCGTGAAACAGCTATGAAGTTACAGCAGACACTGGAAAACTTCGGTGTAAATGTAACGATTACGAATGTAAGCTGTGGTCCGTCTGTCACCAGATATGAATTACAGCCGGAAATGGGTGTTAAGGTCAGCAAGATCGTCGGACTTGCCGATGATATCAAGCTGAATCTTGCAGCCGCAGATATCCGTATTGAGGCTCCGATCCCCGGAAAAGCAGCAGTAGGAATCGAAGTCCCGAATAAAGAGAACAGCGCAGTTATGCTGCGTGACCTTCTGGAATCACCGGAATTCCAGAACAGCCCTTCCAAGATATCATTTGCCGTCGGTAAAGATATCGGAGGAAAGACAGTCGTTGCGGATATCGCAAAGATGCCGCATCTCCTGATCGCCGGTGCGACCGGTTCCGGAAAATCCGTATGTATCAACACCCTGATCATGAGTGTGTTATACAAAGCGGATCCCGATGAAGTAAAACTGATCATGATCGATCCGAAGGTCGTAGAGCTGAGTGTCTATAACGGCATTCCACATCTGCTGATTCCGGTTGTCACCGACCCGAAAAAAGCGGCAGGTGCACTGAACTGGGCAGTGGGAGAGATGTCCAGACGTTATCAGGCATTTGCCAAATATAACGTCCGCGATATGAAGGGATATAATGAGAAGATCAAAAGCCTCGGCGTGCAGACAGAAGAGGGGGAAAAGCTGGATCCGATGCCGCAGATCATTATCATCGTCGACGAGCTTGCCGATCTGATGATGGTTGCTCCGGGAGATGTGGAAGAAGCCATCTGCCGTCTGGCACAGCTTGCCAGAGCAGCCGGAATCCATCTGGTGCTCGCAACACAGAGACCATCTGTGAATGTTATCACCGGATTGATCAAAGCAAATATGCCTTCCAGAATCGCATTTTCCGTATCATCGGGAGTCGATTCCAGAACGATCATTGATATGAACGGGGCAGAAAAGCTTCTCGGAAAAGGTGATATGCTGTTCTATCCATCCGGATATCAGAAACCGGCCAGGGTGCAGGGTTCCTTTGTAACGGATAAGGAAGTACAGCAGGTTGTGGAATATCTGTGTGAACACAACGGAGATGTTACATATAATCAGGAAATAGAGACTCATATGAATACGGTTCCGACCGGCAATCCACTTGGCGGAGCAGGCGGAAATGATGATAATGAAAATGATGCATATTTTGCAGATGCAGGAAGACTGATTATCGAAAAAGAAAAAGCATCCATCGGAATGTTACAACGGGCTTTTAAGATAGGATTTAACCGTGCGGCAAGAATTATGGATCAGTTATGTGAGGCAGGGGCTGTCGGACCGGAAGAGGGGACAAAACCTCGGAAAGTTCTGATGTCTTCTGAAGAATTTGAACAATATTTGAATGAGAAAAATGGATAAAAGATAGTATTCACAGTAGGAGGATGGCATAAGATGAGATGTAGGTATTGTGGTCAGAGAATACCTGAAGGGGAATTGTATTGCAGACATTGTGGAAAAGAGGTCCGCATTGTTCCGGACTACAACCCATTAGATGATATGCTTACAGCACAGATCAAAGGTGCAATAGATGGTGATGAAGATATATACAACGACTCATATACGACACGTTCAACCCGAAATAGAAATAATAGAAATGCGGGAAGAACTGCAGGGGCAGCAAGAAATGCTGCCGGCCGCAATCGGAACACCAGCCATAGTGGCGGCCGGCAGATGAGCGAAGAAGAACGCAGGCGTAGAAACCGTGAACGTGCAAGACAGAAAGCAAGACGTAAGAAAAAGAAAAAACGTGCTTTATTACTTGCCCTGTTTTTGCTTCTGATCATAGCAGTGGTCGGCGTATTTGCTTACCTGACATCGTATATCGGTGCAGTGAACAAAGGAAATCGGGCGCTTGGCCGGAATGACTATACGACCGCCGAGGACAGCTTCCGCAACGCACTGGCAAAAGATGATACCAGACCGGAAGCCTATACCGGCCTTTCCAAGGTATATCAGGCACAGGACAATGCAGATAAAGCAGAACGTTTATTTACATCTGCACTGAAAAAGCAGGGGGAGAATATAGAATTATACCGTGCATGTATCAAATTCTATATTCGTTCTGATCAGAAAGAGAAGATTCCGGAACTTCTGGATGAAGCTGATTCTTCGATATCAGACGCACTTCCGGAATATATAGTAAAAACTCCGAAATTCAGTCTGGATGACGGAGAAGATTATGATGATGTCCAGCAGTTAAAGCTGACGGCAGCATCCGGATGTAAAATTTATTACACAAAGAATAAGAAAAAACCAACAACAGGAAGCCGCAAGTATACCGGACCGATCCAGATTGAAGAAGGTGACACAACTATTTATGCAATTGCGGTAAATAAAGCCGGCATTCCAAGTCTCCCTGTAAGGAAATCATATACCGTAGAACTTCCAATTGAGGATGCACCGGCAGTATCTCCGTCAACCGGACAGTACAGCAGTGCCCAGGAGATTGAGATTAAAGTACCGGATGGGTATACGGCATATTATACAACCGACAAGTCAGAACCGACAACTTCATCCACGAAATACACCGAACCGGTAGAGATGCCGGAAGGCGAGACTATCTTTAAGGCAGTGCTTGTCAATGCCAAGGGAAGAGTCAGTGGAATTACGACCAGAAATTATGTATTGAATTAGTGTCATACAGAAAGATGACAAGAGAGGCATATATATGGAACCTGGATTAGCTTTCACATTATGCGGGTTGGGGATTTGTTTTCTGATACCGGCCTTTATCTTAGGATTTATTAACAGGAGTAAAACAACGAGATGCACAGTTACAACAGTTGCAACAGTGAAGGATATTTTGGCTAAAAATTCCGGAGACAGTCTGAGTTTCTATCCATTATACGAGTATGAAGTTAACAATGTCCTATATACGAATACTGGTGCATATCTATCACATCATGTCCCACAGAAGGGGGCAAAAATCGAGATACGATATAATCCAGACAATCCAAAGAAGTCGTATATTCCGGGCTACGATACCAAAGTATATAAGTTATTAAGCATTATATTCAGTGTGATTGGTATGATTCCAATACTTGTTTGTGCAATCATATTCTTTGCAATTAATTAAGTTATTACAGTCGGTTGATGGCTAGAGAATGCAGACTCTCAAAAGAAAATGCCAGAGGCTCTGTTTTATACAGGGCTTTCTTTTTGACTAAATTGCACGAAAGCAATTCGCGAGGACTTGTCCAGTAGGAAAAGAGAGAAACTGATCATAATCTTTGATAAAAAAGTCAGGTTGATTATATTTAATCTTCCTGACTTTTCTACATATAATTAGGTATTACTATAGCTCATTTAAAACGTACTCTCGTGGCAGATTCCTCTTCGCACCGATAATATACAGAATTGCCGGCATATAACAGGAGAAAAAGATAATAACCTGCATAAGAAGCGGAAGCTTATAATTAAAATGTCCTACAGACGCTCCAGCATTAAAAATCATATAAAGAGTAGCCACGATATCAAAGATAACTGCCTTTACCAACAAAATCTTTCCATTATTAACAAGCTGTGCAGACTTTTCGGTTGTGCCACAATCGCGTTCAGCGATATTTCCAAATGATAAAGATAGCAAAAAGAAAGTAAGACCAATTGCTGCAACAAATAATACAAGTAATCCGGTTTGTGCAAGTTCGGACGGAATTATAATTGTATAAAATAATGCAAGTAATAGGATTAGTGAAAAAAGTGCTGTTCCAAGAATTCCTGTTAATTGATAATAAATTCCGGCACCCTTTAACAGATAGCGACCACCTGGAGCCTTGCTGCCACCGATAGAGTAAAGCAATTCATCACAAAATTCAGTTGGGGTCATGTCCAAAACATCTTCAAAATCTTCTCCACGTTTTTCAGCTTCAAGAGCCATTCCGGTAAGATCCCGTTCAAGTTGCTTAATTTCAGAATCTGATAAAGGAAATGTACGAATATGGCGTATCATTTGCCGTATGATTCTTTGATCTTTTTTATTCAACATGATTTTATACCTCCGTATCAAATATCTGGTTTACAGATTGGGATATCTGCTTCCAGTTTGTTTTAAATTCGTTCAAATATTCTACTCCATCTGGTGTAATGGAATAATATTTCCTACTTGGACCCAGTGGAGAAGGGCGCATCTCAGAGGTAATAATTCCTTTTTTTTCAAGACGAACCAATAATGGATAAATGGTTCCTTCTTTTATATCTTTAAATCCATACCCCAGAAGAGTTGTAACAATTTCATAGCCATAAGATGTATTTTTGGATAATATTTTTAAAATACATCCTTCTAATGTTCCACGCATTAATTGAGATTTATCATACATTGTATCACCTGATATTTTCTAATCTATTTATCAATATTATAACATAGCCAGAAAACATGACAATAGATAAGTAATCGAATTGACAAAAACTACTATGTGGTGTATAGTAGAACTATGCTATTATGTGGAGCAAAGTAGCTAGCTGCAGATTACAAAATGGAGAGGGGAATGTAGATGTTAACAAAAATAATCTATAAAAATTTTCGAAGTAATTTAAAGAATTATATTTTGTTTTTCTTGAGTAATATTGTTGCAATTATGGAGCTGTTTGTATTTTATGGAATTCGTTCTATTATTAAAAGTTCAATTACGGATAAAGTTACAGCAGAAGCATTAAAAACAGATTTTCAAATTGCAGTAGGTATTATTGCTGTAATTACACTGATGTTAATGTTTTATGCTATGAAATGTTATATCAAACTCAGAATTAAAGATTATAGCATGTTTCTTGTATTAGGAATGAAGAAAAAAGCTGTCAGTCTTTTATTATTATTTGAATATTGTATCGGTTGTGTTATTTCTCTTATTTTGGGGATTGGAGTAGGAAGAATTCTTCTTTATATCATCCAAAGATTATTAGTAAAGTATTATCCTCGATATATACAGATGCATGCGTTAGGATACCAAATTTATAAAAATGTATGTCTAGCAAGTATCTTAATCATGGTATTGGTATTTGTTATATTGTTGATCTGGTTAGATGGACGAAGTCTTGGAATGCTCATGGCAGAAGATAAACAGAATGAGAAAAGACCTGCAAGTTATATGTGGATTATATTGGCAGTTATTGGAATTGTCTTAATGATAGTTGGCATAATTTTATATTGCGGTTCATACACGCAATATTTGTACGCACATGGTGGTTTATTGATGGGATTAATATTGGCAGTAGTTTTTGGACTTGCATTATTCTTGAATTTGCTTAAAAAATGCAAGAATTTTTATTATCGACATATGCTGGATCTGAATCAATTATATAGCAGATATCTAAACCATATGATTATATTGGTACTTCTTATTGTGGTTCATTTCTTCTCATTGTCGTACCTTGTTGTACAAACGGCCGAACTATTGCCGCTTGATCAATATAGAAGCCAATATCCTTATGATGTAATCTGGATAACAGAAAAGGACAATAAAGGATACGCTAAAAAATTAGCTTCTACATATAATGGTACAGTAACTGAAGTACCTATGATACGTGTATCTACATATTATGGGGCAAATCATATTGGAATTTCAGAGAAAACATATAGAAAACTTTCAAAATCACAGGCATTAAATTTAAAAGAGAATCAAATAGCTGTTAGAATAGAAAATTCTGATGCAAAGCAAGAAGACATCAAAGATTCTGCTTATTGGGAAGTATATAGCACATTATATGCAGGAAAATATTTTGGAAAGCAAGATTCAGATACACTAATTGATGTAAAGGAAAATGAAGATATACATTTCAATATACAATCAATTTGTACACAAACGATAGTTGGAAAATATTCAACGGATGGATGGCATGAAAATATTATTGTATTTTCTGATGAGTATTTTAACAAACAATGGAATGCAATAAGTCTGAAGAATGATAATGCTTCTGAATTGGAATTATTTACTTTCCCAACAACCAGACGTGAACCGGTTTGTCAAAAACTAAAACAATATAACCAAAAATCCAGTTATCACAAAATGGGAAAACTGCAGAATAATCTTTATATAACAGATCAATATTTGAATGGTCAAAAAATGCGAGCATTGTTTAGTATGTCCAGTAAAATATTTCTGATAATAGCATCCATTCTAAGTGGCTTCTTTATTATGAGCCTGAAAACGTTGACGGAGTTTCCTGCTCTGCAAAAAAGATTTGAATTCTTCAAGTGTATGGGAATGCGGGAGAATCAATTAAAATGGAATACATTCTTTGAGATTAAAATATTAGGACAAATAGCAGAGAGTGTTAGCTTAGTAACGGGATTTCTTTATGTAGGAGCATTCATTCATAAGCAAAAACTGGCTGGTGGAATATCAAATGTTTTTTTCAAATATTGGATTATATTAGTCGTTAGTTATATTTTACTAAATGAAATTATTCAAGAGGTCTTCGCGAGATATATTTTAAGAAAATTGAAGGAGAATTAAAAGATGAGAACAAATGTATTAGAAGTTGAAAATTTAATAAGAAATTATAGAAAATCTGTAATAAAAGAAAGCGAAGAAGATGTAAAGGTTTTAAAAGGAATCAGCTTTCAAGTTGCAGAAGGTGAATTCGTTGGAATCATGGGTAAATCCGGATGTGGTAAGACAACTTTGCTTAAGACACTCGGAATGATTGATAAACCGACGGATGGAACAATTAAATTTATGGGAGAAGATACCAGTGAACTGTACGGGGACAAGCTTGCGGATATCCGGAACAGCAAGATAGGATTTATTTTTCAGGACTTTTATCTGATGGACAGCCTCTCAGTGGAAGAGAATATTATGCTGCCGATGATCATAAGCAAACAGAATATTAATAAGATGATTGCAGAAGCAAAGAAATATGCAGAACAATTTCAGATAGAATATCTGTTAAAGAAGAATCCATATGAATTATCTGGCGGTGAAAAGCAGAGAGTTGCCATATGTCGTGCTTTGATCAACAATCCAGATTTAATTCTTGCAGATGAGCCAACTGGAAATTTGGACTCAAAGTCAGGAAAAATTGTAATTGATGCATTGAATAAGATTTCATCGGAATATAAGAAGACAATTGTCATGGTAACACATGATCCGCAGATGGCAAGTTATTGTGACCGGATTATTCTGTTGAAGGATGGAAAGATTTTGGAAGAATTAAAGAAGGGTAGTAACAGAGAAACATTTTATCAAACAATCCTTTCCAAAATGGCGGAATTATAAAAAGACCAATGCCAGTATCAGCTATATTTGAATTCAAGATTATTGTAAGGTGTGGGAAGGTATATGCTGCATAAAATAATTTACAAAAATTTTAAAAGCAATATACGGAAATATATTTTATTTTTTGTCAGTAACATTATAGCCGTAGCAGAATTATTTATCTTTTGGGGATTGAATGATGTTGTAGTGCGGGCAGTTACAGAACCTTCGATTATGATGGGAATAAAAAGTGATTTTATGATAGCGGTTGGATTAATAACTGTTGTTACAATACTTTTGATGGTATTTTCTATGCGCTATTATATTAAACTCCGGGCAAAAGATTATGGAACTTTTATTATGCTTGGGATGAAAAAGAAGATGTCTTATATGCTTCTTTTTGCGGAATACATTATAGGATGTATAGGTTCACTTTTAATTGGCATTTTGTTAGGAAATCTGCTCCTATATGGAATTTTATATTGTTTAAATCAATACAATCCTCAGATTATTACATTACAAAAAGTGGATCCGGTCGTATATAAAAATACAATTCTTTTGTGTCTGGGAGTTATGCTTGGAATCTTTATAATTCTCCTGGTGTGGATGGACGGAAGAAATTTAAGCTCTTTAATGATGAAAGAGGAAATAAAGGAAAAACGTCCCGTCAGTTCAAAATGGCTGTTGTTTACAGTGTTAGGGATTGTATTTATAATACTTGCAATTAAACAATATAAGCCAGGAACATGGGGATATTATTTTGCACATATATATTTTCTGATAGGCGGAATTCTTATTATCACTTTCAGTGGTGCATTTATTCTTGAACAGGCGAAAAAAGAACCTTTTTACTTTCGGTATGCATTGAAAATCAATCAACTTGATAGTAAATATCAAAGTAATATATTAATTATTCTGATGTTATTTGTAATACATTTTTTTGCTCTTTCTTATATCGGTACACAAATAGTAGAGATTCTGCCTCTTGACAAGACAAATAGTAATTATCCTTATGATATAATCTGGATGGCACGCCAGAACGATGAAAAATACAGTGAAAAAATAGCTGAAAAATATAATGGGACAGTTAAACATATTCCGATGATCCGGGCAACAATGTTTTATTCACAGGAAGAAATTGGAATATCCGAATCCACATATAAAGAACTAACAGGGAAGGCTTATGGTTTGTCTGGGAAAGAAATTGTTATAGGAATTGAGGACCAGAATTATCAAAGGGAAGAAAAAGTAACTGATAAGGTTCTTTATGATTTATTTGGATGGCTGTATATTGGTAAATTTAATCCGAATAAAAAGGAATTTGAATCTTCCAATATTTTAAAAGATGCGAATTATCAGTATAGGATAAAAGAAATTCATACACAAAACGTATTTGGAAAATTCGTACCAGAAGATGCCGGTGAAGGTTGTGAAGATACAGTTATATTTTCGGATGAATATTTTGATAAACAATGGGAAAAACAGGCGGCAGATGATGAAGAAGTTTCAATGTTAGAAGCATTTTCTTTTCCAAAAACAAAAGAGCAGATGGCCTGGAAAGAGATAAAATGTCATGCAGATAAAGAGGGAATTACTGTATTTCAACCAGATGACAGTCATTCGCCACATGCTATATGCTATGATAAGACTGTGTTTTTAAAAGAGCAGAAAGCAAGTAATATATTTTTACTTTTTAGCAAGCTGTTTATTCTGATAACACTTTTGATTAGTGGTACTTTTATTATGGTTGTTAAAAATCTGGCCGAAATGTCTTCTTATCAAAGACGTTATGAATTTTTTTATTCTATGGGCATGAAACAAAAAGAGCAAAAGAAGATCTTAAGTTTTGAGATTTGCAGCGTAGCAAATATAGCATTAGGTACAGGTATTTGTTTAGCTCTTTTATATGTAATGACTTATTTACATTGGTATGATGCGATGGGTGAAAAAATATCAACCACTTTTTGGATCTACTGGCTTAAGCTCGTTGGAATTTATATAATTATTCAGATAGTTGTGCAGAAATTATTTGTAAGGTATGTGAACAAAAGAATTTAGAAGAAAGGCTCAGACGAGGTTTGTTGTGTCAAATTTTGAATGCGATATAAAAATACGCATATAATATTTTACTGACAAATGTTTGCAAAAATCACTTGCCTTTTGCAAAGGTTCGTGATAAAATTTTTGTCAGTGATCAGGTTGCAGAAACTTGCGATGCCTGCGACCGGACGGAGGACCTGAGGGCCCTCCGTTTTTCTATATATGCAGATTTTTATAGAAGGTGAAAAATGACAGAAAAAGCGTTAAAACCGATAAAACCGTTTTTGAATTATGAAGAACAAATCAATAATCTCATCGAGCAAAAAGGAATGATTGTTAATGATCATAAATTTGCTGTGTCCAAATTAGAAGATATCAGTTATTTTGCTTTAATAGATGGATATAAAAATCTGTTTTATAATCCTATGACAAGAAAATATAAGGAAGGCACAACCTTTGAGGATCTTGTTGCTTTATATGAATTTGATGAAAAACTTCGTACATTGATCTTCCGGTATCTTTGTCATTTTGAGCAAAAAATGAGATCGCTGATTTCTTATCATTTTTGTGATACTTATTCAGAAAAACAGGAAGATTATCTGAATGCTGTACATTATAATAACTCGGGAGCAAATAAAAAGAAAATTGCTGCTTTAATAGCTATACTGGATAGAGAAGCAAAGAAAAGCACAGATCACGCTTATGTAGTTTATCAAAGAAAAACATATGGAAATGTTCCTATGTGGGTCATTATGAAAACTTTAACATTTGGACAGATGTCAAAGATGTATTCATTTCTGACGACCAGTATGAAAACGAAAATTAGCCGACATTTTGATTATGTAAGTGAAAAAGAACTAATTCAGTACATGAAAGTGCTTACCTTATATAGAAACGTCTGTGCTCATAATGAAAGGTTATTTTCATATAAGAGCAGGTTTGATATCCCTGATACAATATTACATAGAAAAATGAAACTTCCGCAAAATGGAAATAAATACAAATGTGGAAAAAACGATTTGTTTTCTGTTGTGATTGCTTTTCGAATGTTGCTGGCAAAAGAAGATTTTGCTGAATTTAAAAAATCTTTGAATCAGATAATTAACCAGTATATGAAAAAGACGGGCAATCTAAACCAGGATTTATTTTTCAAAGCAATGGGATTCCCGGAAAACTGGAAGAATATAAGTAGATATAAATTATAAAATAATCAATATAGTACGAACCGAGGATTCAAAATGAAAACCACGGAAAACAGATAAATATATAAATAGTCAGGAAGGTCAATATTTTGATTTGCCTGACTTATTTTTTTTATATCCAAATATGTAAGAAAAGTTGCCGATGGAAAGTTCTTTGCATTTTATTTGTAACATTTATCAAATTGAATAGTTAATATTATAAAGGAAAGGAGGACAGCACATGGATTTTGATTGTATATATAAATCATATTACCTGGACGTATATCATTTTTTGTGTGGTTTATCATCGAACAAAGAAATTGCAGAAGATATTACACAGGAAACTTTTACAAAAGCATTGACGGCAATTAATTCATATGATGGAAGAAAAGATATACGTGCATGGTTATTTACAATTGCAAGAAATACATATTTTACATATTGTAAGCGTGAGAAAATCTATGTGGAATGGGAGCCTCCAACGGAGCAGGTCGATATTCAGACGGAGTTTATTGACAATCTAATAAATAAAGAACAGGTTGAGAAAATACATAATTTTTTGAAAAATATGAAAGATCCATACAAAATAGTATTTGAATTAAGAATACATGGGGAACTTTCATTTGAAAAGATTGGAAGAATTTTTGGAAAAAGTTCTGGCTGGGCAAGAGTAACTTATTATAGAGCCAAAATGAAAATATTAGAATATATGGAGGCAGAGAATAATGAATAAAATAACATGTAATGTAATTAAAGATATTCTTCCGCTTTATATAGATGGGGTGGTAAGTGAAGATACACAAAAAATAGTGGATGAACATTTAGCGGAGTGCAGTTTATGCAGGGATGAAATGAATAAATTAAAAAAAACGTTAGTTATTCCTACAAATGAAGAAATACAACAGGAGACTGTTAATGTATTGGAAAAAAGTATTTCTTCTATTGAAAGAACTGTAGTTAAAAAATTTATCCATTATTCATCGTATTTCGATCTGATATTTAATATCGGAATGATTCCGTTTATATATTGGCTGTATGTGATTTGGATAAAAAAAGAAACGTCTCTTTTGAATATATATGTGTTTATCAAAAAATATAGCCGAATAAGCGGGGACTTATTAAGCTTTGCTTTGTTTTTTGTAATATTTATTTGTTGCGATATTATCCATATTGTTTTAACCATGAAAAAGAAACAATTGAATATTATGGATTCGGTAGTTGTGATGTCAATTATGGTAAAGTTATTTCTTATTCTTATTCTAATGGCATTTTTAACGGCAGGTATATTAATGTAAGGGGGAGAATTCATGTTCAAAGTTGTATGGAAAAGCTTTAAGTATAATAGGAAAAATTTTCTTTCTTTTTTTATGAGTGAAATATTATCAGTTGCAGTTATATTTATGCTTATTTATATTCAAGAGGCATTGTCACAAGTCCCAGGAATAAAAACTGAAGCGTTACAATTTGCATATCAAAGTGAATTAAGAAAGCAGTTACGCATAATCATTCCATGTATTATTTTAATTATGATTCTGGTAACGGGATATTCTGTTAAAGCGTATATAAACACAAGAATATGGGATTATAAATTATTTCAATTATTAGGAATACGCAAGAAAAATTTAAAAGTAATGATTGGTCTGGAATATGTAATAAGCGGTATGCTTGCATGTGGTTTTGGAATTCTGTTTGGTTTAATTGGAACGAAAATTATAAAAGAAATTCTTCATACTAGAATAAATGCAAGATTTGTCAAAGGCATTTCGATGTCAAGAGTTTATCTTGTGTTGATTCTAAGCTGTCTGATCATGACGATAGGCGTATATATTACATTGCAGATATTATTAGATACCAGAACGAATTTAGGAGATAAGATATTCAAGATTAAGGAATCTCGAATCCATTCGATGATATCAGTTATTTACTTTATAATGGGTATTTTGGTTATTAGTAGTGGTTATCTGTTGGTGAATAATGATCCAATGATGGCTTATATGGCACTTATATGTATTTTGACAGGCCTTATAATTCTTATGATATTCGGAACTGGATTTTTTATGGAAAAATTCAGTGAGTCGAAATATTATAAAAAGCATATATTAGCTTGGAATGATTGCTACTGTTACATAAAAAAACATGGATTTCGGATGCTAATGCAGATATTGTTGGGAATCATTTTAATATTTAATACATTTTTAATGCTTCGAGGTACAATTCATGACAGATATATGCCAAATGATTTTGTGTGTATCGGCAACTCAAAAGAAACGACAGCAGTAAATACTGTGGTAACAGCTCGATTTAATGGTCTTACAAAACAATTCCCGTTTCTGTGGTTTGATGAGATGGGAGGTGATTCCTGGGTTGCTATATCACTTAGCGACTATAATAAAATTTACAATAAAAATGAATCGTTAAATAAAAATGAAATAATAAGAATTTGGAGAAAAGAAGGGAGCCGTAAATCGGATCTAAGTGATAAACAACATAGAAAAATAAAATCAATCGCACTTGGTAAATGCGGAAATATGGATGAAGAGGGATTGGAATATAAATACAATTTCCAGATAAAGAAAGAGCAAATCAAAGAGATGATCGGCTTTTCTATGACCGGTCTTGTAATTATTCCAGATAATATATTCACGCAGGCAGAAAAAGAAAGTGATTATAAAAAAATGTTTATGATTATAAATGTGCCAAAAAAGAACCTGACAGTTTCAACACGATACATAGAAGAAAAATTGCAACAAGGAAAACTAGATGAGGCTTTTTGTAAGTTGACAATTCAGGGTATTGATAAAAAAGAAAACGTATTAAATCAAATGGTAGTAATCCTCGTAGCGATTATTATTTTAATTTTTACGATATTTATAACATGGTTAATGCTGCAGAATGATCAGGAGCATTTAAAACGAAAATATCAGATAGGTGCTATTCTTGGTGTGAAGAGGAAGGAAGGGTATTTATCCGTTGTGAAAGAAATATCCAGAGACATGTGGTGGTCCCTTTTACTTGCGATCGGTATAAGTGGAATGTTTTGCGGCGTATTTATAAAATCTTATTATTACGGAACAACGGAAATTGTTTTGATACAAAAGGAAGTTGCAATGTTAGGATGGATTTTATGCATATATGGAATTATTTTTATGATATTTATTATTTTTTCAACCAGGCGTTTATGGAAAGAAATTTCAAAAATATGGGGTGATAAGAATTGATGAGAAATATATTAGAAGTTAAAAATCTTGTAAGAAGTTACAATACAGCAACTTTTAGGGATTCAAAAAATAATGTGAATGTGTTAAAAGGAATCAGCTTTCAAGTTGCGGAAGGTGAATTTGTTGGAATCATGGGAAAATCCGGATTTGGTAAGACAACGTTACTTAAGACACTCGGAATGATTGATAAACCGACGGATGGAACAATTAAATTTATGGGAGAAGATACCAGTGAACTGTACGGGGACAAGCTTGCGGATATCCGGAACAGCAAGATAGGATTTATTTTTCAGGACTTTTATCTGATGGACAGCCTCTCAGTGGAAGAGAATATTATGCTGCCGATGATCATAAGCAAACAGAATATTAATAAGATGATTGCAGAAGCAAAGAAATATGCAGAACAATTTCAGATAGAACATCTGTTAAAGAAAAACCCTTATGAATTATCCGGTGGTGAAAAGCAGAGAGTTGCCATATGTCGTGCGTTAATCAATAATCCTGATCTGATACTTGCTGATGAGCCGACCGGAAATTTGGACTCAAAGTCAGGAAAGATTGTAATCGATGCATTGAATAAGATTCCATCGGAATATAAGAAGACAATTGTCATGGTAACGCATGATCCGCAGATGGCAAGCTATTGTAGCCGGTTGATTCTATTGAAAGATGGAGTGATATTGGAGGATTTAAAGAATAGTGGGGATCAGGAGGCGTTTTATCAGGAGATTCTCGGAAAGATGAAAGAGCTGTAAAAGATTCACAAAAAATTGACATTGCTGACTTGAAAAAGTAAATTCCAGTGCAAGAGTAAATTCCATCATGTTTTAAATTTTGCCGAAATTACGAGAGCTTTTCTTTTTGACCAAATTGCATGAAAGCAATTCGAGAGGTTTTGCCCAGCAGGAAAAAAGAGAAAAATACAGCTGATAACGGGTGTAGATTGTATCGCTCCATTTATATCGTTTTTGTTCATGGAATATGTGATTGTTCCGGGGCGAAAGGGTACTGTAATGAAACGGATCATAACCTTTGATAAAAAAGTCAGGTTGATTATATTTAATCTTCCTGACTTTTTGCTGATACTCAAAAAAATAAAAGCGATCAGATAAAAATTATTTCTATCACCATGCATTCGGAAGAAACTACCGGTAGCAAGTTCTGTAGATATGTCGAAGTATGCAAAAAAGATTGTTATAAGGGTATTTAGGGAAAATTCATGGTCAGAAAACCGGGTATTCATGGCCACTATCACACCAAGGAAGAAAAGGCATGCTATAATAAGCCAAGAAATTAATACGGAGACAAACAAAATGAAAGACTGGTCAAGAAAAAGAAAAACAGATTTTATAATAGGAGTAGCTTTGCAAATATACCTCCTTTTCCCATGGATACAGCATTATACAATATATGGATATTTATTTAATACATTGAAAATAAATGATTACGTCCAAATGTATAACAAAACATTATTGCCATCATTAAAAGAAAAATCATGGGGCTATACAAAAATGTCAGCATTTGTCTTTTTAATTATCATTATTCTATTAATGGTTTTTCAATTAATTGAATTAATGCGAATATATCACATAACCACAAATGAAAGGACAAGTGATTATCGTGGATTTTTCTGGATTATATATTTAATCTTTTTTTCGATATTTATAGATAAGGTAGAGTTTGTAGATTATTCTTTGATTCCTGCTTATGTAGAAGTGTATATGATTGTACTATTAGTTTTTTTAGGATTGTGGATTTTAATTGATGCAATGCTAGATACATGGGAATCAGAACATCAGATATTAATTTCTCAATTAGAGGAACAGGAAAAGCTCGCATTACAAACGAAAGTCAAGATTTTAGAAGAACGCTATCAAGAAATGTTAAAAAGCCGAAAAGTGGTTCATGATATGAAGAACCATATTCTGGCACTCAAGAACTATGATCAGGAGCAAAACTGGTCCGGATTGCATGAATATTTGAATGAGCTTAGCGATGATATGCTGGAATATAATTTTCATATCTGGACTGGAAATCATATGCTGGATATGATCTTAAACCAAAAGGAAAAGGATGCACAGAATCAAAATACTGTTATGCAGATTGATACAGAAGTCTTTTCGACACTCCCTTTTACAGACCGGGAGATCATATCACTTTTCGGAAATCTATTGGATAATGCGTTGGAAGCCTGTGAAAAAATCAGTGATAAAGAGCGTTGGATAAAGATTAAGATAAAAAAGAAAAACCTATTGTTATATATTGAAATTGCAAATGCATTAGAGCAAAGGCCAAAGCAAATTCAGAAAAAATTTGTTTCAAATAAAAAAGATAATGGACTTCATGGATATGGAATGAAGAATATACAGGATATTGTAAAAAAGTATGATGGAATCTTCCAATATAAGGTATATGAAGATCAGCTGATATTTATGATTTCTATCTATACTGATATGCACAGAGATTGCTATTAAATATTATTTTATGAGAGCAGGTGAGTGAAATGAAAAATGACAAGTTGTTTTTTCAGATAATGAAAAAAATATTTTTGGGACACCATAAAGAATTAAGAATTCTGATTTTATGCGAAACAATACTGACAGCAATTTCATATGCTATAGTCAGCGGATATCAAATGTTTTCCAACGGACATTCATCAGAATACTTTATGCAGGAAGATGGAATAAGCAAAAGCTTTCTTTCTGCAGGAATAATTCTATTATTCTGCGGAATTATACTGATTATTACGGTGCTTATATCATATCTTGGAAAGCGTATTCCGGAATATGTATTTTTACAAAGAATGGGAATATCAAAGAAAGATTTAAAAACGATGGTTTTATACGAGGCAGCAATTTCGTATCTGGTATCCATCATAGCAGGATTTTTCGTTGGAAAAATATTGACTGAGGGATTAAAGATCCTTATGGTTCGTGCTTTGCATATAAATTTTAAATTAGGAAGGGTGGCTTTCTTTACATATCCGTCTATTTGTATCCTCATTTTATTTATATATGGGCTCAGTTTCTTGCTGGTAAAAGAATTGCAATCCGATTTTCTGATCATTACAAATATGAATGAGACAGCAAGAATAGAAAAGCTGGAAGGAAAATTCAGAGTTCCTAAAATAATGATCGGAATCATACTTTGTATTTATTCCGTTTATGCATATTCTAAAATATACCATTATGAGAGTGCATATCTGATCATCGCTTTCTTTGCCGGATTGTATTTAAGCTTAAGAAATATATTTTCTATTTTTTTAGAACGTATAAAGCACAAAAAGCAGAAAAAATATTATAAGAATCTTTTGATGAATCATCGGTTTTATTACCGTATGAATACCGTGAGCAGATATATTTTATTCTTTTCACTGATGAGTTTTTTAAGCTGCTTTTATTTCGGAATACAATTTATCAGTACAATAAATGCCGAAAAAGCAGAAAGTTTATATCCGTATGATTTTATGTGTGTTGCAGATAAATCAGACGATAAGCTTTTTGAAAAAATAAAAGAAAAGTATCATGCTACATTAACTGAATATCCAATGGTAAGAGTTGCAAACGCAGATAAGACGGAACATTTAGAGGGACGAGGAGAAATTATTATCCAGGGACAACAGATTGGTATCTCGGAGTCTACTTATTACAAGTTAAAAAAAGCTGTAGATCCATCGTATAAAAAGAAATCCTTAAATCTGGATAAAAATGGAAAGAAAGTATATGTTGTCCATCAACAGGACCGGGCAACAAAAGCTCAGCCGGTCGACTGGTACTATAACAAAAAGACACCGACTTTACATATCGGACTCCCTTGTGAATATTGTGATTATGCTGATCATGAGACAACATACGATAAGAAAATAGTTGCCGGAGAGGAGATCTCCAGTCTTACAGGGTGTTACAGTACACCAAAATGTGAAAATCTGATCGTTTTTTCCGATGAATATTTCAAAAAAGCTCAAAATGAATGGAAGGATATAGAGGCTTTGACTGGTTTTAAATTGGAACGGTATAAGGCAATGTATGGTGATGATGGAGAACCTTATATTATTGAAGGACCAACAAAACTGGTATTCATCCAGACAGATAAAAAGTACATAGATCAAATCGATAAAGAATTGGAGTCAAAAGAAGAGAGACATAAATATATCGGCAATTATGATTCTACGGTAAAATTTCATTATTTATCAAAAACAGCAATTACGGATATGAAAACCGAAAGAGCCGTTAAGTCGATGATCTGTGTATATATTATCATTACATTAAGCATATTGAATTGGATCATGCTATATGCCATGAACGAAATGGAGAAAAAAGAAAAAGCAGAACGTGAGAAATTCCTGGTATCCATGGGAATGGACCAAAAAGAACGGAAGAAAATGAACAAAAGAGAATGGTACATATATTGGATTATCCCGACCATTATTCTTATCATTTCAACCATATTATTTATGCGAGATACCATGACTGCGAGAATGTATCCAGATGATATCCGGAAAATCTGTGAATTACAGGAAGCAGTGGTTATAGCAGTGTGGATCGTAATAAATGGAATATATTTTTGGATTATGAATCGAAAGGCAAGAAGGGGGTAGAAAATCATGACAAATAATACAGAAATACTGCGGACAGAAGGGTTAAAGAGATCATATCTTGTTAATGAAACGAAAATAGATGTATTAAAAGGAATCAATCTGACCATTAATAATCAGGAATTCATAGCCATTATGGGAAAATCTGGATCTGGGAAAACAACACTCTTAAAATTATTAGGACTGCTGGACTGGCCGACGGAAGGAAAAGTCTTTTTTAAAGGTGAAGACAGTAATTCGTTAAGAGGGGACAGGCTTGCCATGATCAGACGCCGTGAAATTGGATTCATATATCAGGATTACTATCTTATGGACAGTTTATCGGTAAGAGAAAATATCATGCTGCCGAAGATTCTAGATCACAGTCCAGTAGAAGAGAGTATAACGGAAGCAGAAAAACTAGCCGATATTATGGGGGTTCGTGCTTTACTGGATAAAAAAATCTTTGAATTATCAGGAGGCGAAAAACAAAGGGCAGCGATCTGCCGGGCGTTGATGAATCATTCGGATCTGATCCTTGCCGATGAACCGACCGGAAATCTGGATTCTGCTTCATCAGAAACAGTAATGGAATACCTACAGATGATCAATAAAGATTTGAAAAAGGCTGTTGTTTTGGTAACGCATGATGCATATGTTGCAAGCTTTTGTGACAGGGTGATTTTTGTAAAGGATGGGAATATTGAAGTTCAATTAAGGAAAAAGGAAAAGCATGATGTTTTCTGTGATAAAATTATGAAAGCCCAAAAAGATATCTTGAAAAACAAATGAATGAAAAGTAGTTAAAAAGATATTATATGTAATCTAAGTACAGAAAGTGAAAAAGGCAAACAAAAATCAAAATAACTATCGGTAACGTAAATTCGTTCTATTTTAAGGAGTGATATTTGAAAGCTCTGAAGATCAGTGGAGAACAGGAGGCATTTTATCAGGAGATTCTTGGAAAGATGAAAGAGTTGTAGAAGATTCACAAAAAGTGAGCATTTCTAAATTACATATTGAAAATAAAAATCGGGCATGTTATTCTACCAACACGCAGATGCAATCTAACATCTGCAACGTATCTATATTTATCAATTCATTTACTTCAAGCCCAGATATTCGGGTAAGAATCCAAAATGAAAAACCACAGAAAAAAGATAATACATGCCTGATAAAAGAAGTTGACTGTATATACTGGTATATATATAAATTCTGTGTTATCATATTCATAAGGATAAGCAGTTCTTCTTTACAGGGATTATATCTGTACAAGAGAGGAGAACTGCTTATGAACCAAAGAAAATCATTAAAAGAATTAAACTTGCTGGACAAATTTCTATTTGATGAAGCGATGGATGATCCGGAAAATGTAAAGACGATGTTGGATATCATACTGAGTCAGAATACAAATCTGAAACATCCACCGCAAACAGAAAAAGAACAGAGAACAGCTACGGATAATCGGCAGATCCGGCTGGATGTCTATGCTATAGATGAAGATGATGTGATATATGAAGTAGAAGCTCAAAAAGAGAATACGCATAATCTTCCGAAAAGAAGCCGCCTTTATCAGGGAATCATCGATAGTAAACTGTTGCCGCCGGGAGTTATTGATTTTAACTTATTAAACGAAGTCTTAATCGTAATGATTACACCATTTGATTTGTTCGGACATGGCTTATATCGCTACACGTTTCAGATGAGATGTGAGGAAGTTCCCGAACTAAAGTTGGATGATGGAGCAACCCGAATATTTCTGAATACCAAAGGCAAACATCCGGAGCTGGTGTCACCAGAACTGATAGAACTTTTGAAGTATATGGAACACAGTACGGATGAAGTGTCAGAAATATGTAAAAGTGAACGGATTCAGAAGATGCATAGCCGAATTTGCCAGGTTAAAGCAAGCGAGAAGACAGAGGTGAAGTACATGCAGTCGTGGGAAGAAAAGATACTTATAAAACAGGAAGGTGAACGAATTGGTCTTGAGAGAATTAACCGATTGAATCAGAAGCTAATTGAACAAGGTCGATTTGATGATTTAACTAAAGCAACATCGGACAGTAATTATCAGAAAAAATTATTAAAGGAATTTAAAATTTAACAAAATATAGCAAGAATTCTCCGTCCTCTATAGGTGGGAGATGAATTGCAGAAGGAACAATCAAGGGAGTGTAAAAGTAAGCGGATTCAAGAGATGCATAGACGAGTTTGTCAGATCAAAGCAAGTGAAAAGGCAGAGGTGAAATATATGCAGACATGGGAAGAAAAGATACTTATAAAACAGGAAGGTATATTTATTTGCACTAGCTTCAATTTTTGTACCATCAATAAAAATAGTTTCGCCTGAAATTTCACCAAGATCATAAAGAGTATTTGACATTTCAGCAAGAATACGCTTGGAACAAGGCGCGAAATGGATGCTTCGAAACCGTGCAAATGTTGCATGATCTGGGGCTGGGATACCTTCCAAAAGAAACATGAAATTGATATCTCTTTTGCAATTCAGTTCCATAGAACGAGAAGAATAGTCCCCGTTCATGTAAGAGTAAAGTACAATCTTCAGAAGTGTTTTTGGCGATACTGAATTTATTCTTTCATAGGTAGAATACAGGTCAGTCAAATCCATTCCCTCCACAAACTGACTTAGTAATCGCACAGAATCATCTTCCGGAATGATTGTTTCCAAATTTAAAGGAAGTTTTAGTTGATATCCTCCTTCATTCAAAGTATAATTCTTATGTAAAAATATAGGTTTTCGCATACTTATATTTTACACCAACAGCCGGACTTTTCGAAGCCCGGCTGTATTTTTTCATCGAAAAGAGGCTGCGCACTAATTGCTTAGTGCGACAGCCCCTTATAGCGATAAATACCTTATCTTGAATTCCGTATAAACAGGTTATAAATTTAACCTTATCACAAAAAACACGGGATACTATTTTGATTCATACAGAGAGAGAAACCTATAAAAACACGGGATAAAACATTTATCGCTATAACATAAGCGTCAGATAAGAACGTGTAGAGACAAGCAGCGATTATAGAAAACTCCCCTGCTACTTAAAATGGGAGCAGGGGAGTTGAGATGTCAATGACAATAAAATAATCTTTAAAATGCAGTTTTCCATTATTTCTCTCATCATCTGGTGATTATTCACATGTCTTTTCCTTATATTAGAAAAATTAAGCTTTAATCCATTTGCCAATCCATTTCCTTGTTGTTTGATTATATCTACATTTATACAAGACGCCATTTAAGGTTTTATATTTCCAAACAATAGTGTGCGAAGCCGGACTGATTTCTGGAGGCGTAGCATCCGTCGAAGCAGCATAAACATTTGAAGTAATAAGCGTATGATTAGCAAAAGCTATAGATGATGGCGTTGTCAGACTAAAAATAAAGCTGCAGATTAAAGTGATAAATAGTGTTTTAGTCGTTTTCATGAATTGGTTCCCCTTCCTTGTAGCGTGGCAATCTTTTTAAGTCTTCAGAGAGGTGGTCGATGTCGGCAAAGAACCTTCCTTCGTAATAAATGGTATATTGTTTGGTTCCGTGATCAATGATATAAGCGTTATCTTCACGGAGCTCTACTGCGCCGTCTGTCACCGGATACAGCTCCCGAAAATTAGGTTCAGGGACGCAGAAAACAGAGAATATGACCACAGCAAATATGGCCGTATGGCACAGATACCCGTGTACACGCTTAAAACGGGAAGTATTTTCCTGATTATTTAAGATAAAGTAGATTCGTGTACTTAGTACAGAGGTATCATTTACGGCAAAGTGCATCATGCGGCTGGGCTCTGCGAGCCTGGCGCTTTGTATTCTTTTTGCGGTTTTTACAATCAGTTCAGCGTAATCGGTGACACTGAATTTCGGGTTGGATTGTATCAGGAAAAAGTCGTTGGAAAGCTCCAGAAAGAGCATAAATTCTTTTTTTAAATGCTGTACAAAAGGATTCCACCAGTGTATGCGGCAGATAATTTCCATCAGAAATCCAAGCCATAGGTGATGCTCTTTATAGTGCGCAATCTCATGCAGGCAGATGTACTTAAGCTCCGTTTCGGAAAAGCTTTGCCCATCGGGCATTATCAAAATCGGATGTAATAATCCAGTGATGGCCGGAGAGATTGGCTCCGGGATAAGGGCAATCCGTATCGGTTTGGCAAGGTATTCCTGTAAAAACTCGTACAGATATGCATATGCGCCTTCTTTTTCAACAAAAAATGCAGAGAGCGCATGGTGCAGCCGTATATACTGAACCAGGAGCCGCAACAGCAGGATAAAAGCGACCGTAAACCAGATTGAAAATATCAGCGTATCCACCCGTAGACGGCAGCCAGCAATATTTTGTGTTGTAAAGTCTAATATCCTTGGCAGGACCTGATAAGACTGAAACGAATAGGTAAAAGGAAAATTGAAAGGTATACTCATGCGGATTAAAATAACAAGTATACCGATTAACGAAAATTGTATCGTGCGTTTGTGGAAAACGGATGTGTGGTGCATGATGATATGCAGGTACACCGTGAGAAAAAGCGTTACGATAAAGCAAGTAAAAAAAGGTCCAAATGAAAGCGCCATATTTAATTTCCTCCGTTGATAAGAATGTGTTTGCGCTGGGCTATCATCTCTTCCAGATGCTCTAATTCATCCAGGTCTGTTTCAGTATCGATCAATGAAGCAATTAACGCAGATTTCTGCCCGTCTCCGAGTATATCTGTACAAGTATTGCCAAAATACTCATCACGGGAAATGACTGGCGCATAGCTTCTGGTAAGCACCGTACCGCTGTAGACGATATCTGCCACTTTAATAGAATGGTTCGCAATCAGTGAGCGGAGACATGCCTGTACGGTATTGATATTCAATGCATCGTCTTTCCTGACAATATCGGATGCAATCATTGGCGTAGCGCTTTCCCACAGAACCTTCATAACATCCAGTTGCTTTTTTGTAAATCGTTTCTTCATTATTATATCACCTCGCTTTTTATGATAATTGTTCGGATAGCATAATCATTGCATAAAAAAGAAAATATGTCCATACTAAAAAAAGATAAAAATAAAAAAAGAATATTTTTTTAATAAAATAAAAAAATTTGATTGACAAAACAAAAAATAAATGACATATTAAAAAAGTAATTACAAAGGAATTCCGAAACAACTTAAAAGAAAAAAGGAAGAACAATTATGGGTAACTTTAAAGATTTTGATCTTGACTTAAGGAATGTAGCATCAGGTGGGGAAGCGGAGCCAAATGGATTATCAAAGATTACGACTAAGATTACGATCGGCGTATCCAAAATGTCATTAAAGAACAAGTGTAAATCTGTTGATACGCCGACAACAGGAAGGTCAGCGATATGCTGCAAGAGGACGAATGCTGCGGCTGAACCTCAGTGTATCTAAAATGTAAGAGCGTGGCATTTTGCTGCGCTCTTTTATAAAAAAGAATCAAAGGGAAGGTGTGAATATGGAGACAATTTTATTTTCAAAAACAGATAAAATAAAAATCGTTACATTTGTAGCTGTAGCTTTTGGATTGCCGTGGTTACTGTTACCGCAGATACGGGTAGAGGGGATTTTGGCGTACAATATACCGGCGTCGTACATGATGATTCTTCCGACTTTCGGTATTATATTGGGAAGAATTATCTGTGAGCGAAAAATTCATGGGTGGTTTCATTGGATTTATACAATTGCTTTTATCGAGAGTACTGCGGTGATGGTATTGTGTGCGGCGAAAGTAATAACCGGGAAAGAGGCAGATGATATGCTGACGGTTTCTTCTATGGCATTGAGCATCGTTCTTTTATTGGGCATGATGATTGACGGGCAGGAACTTTATCCGTTTAAAGATTTAAAAAAGGCCATTGGCATTCATATTATGTTTGTAGCCATTGCGCAGATATCAAACCTTCCGCAGCTTATACATGCCGGAGCCTTGCGCACGGCAGATGAGATTGTTTCCTATCTACTGTTTGCGCCAATCGACATTTTCGTGGTGGAAAGTATATATTATTTCGGGGAAGAATATGCATGGCGGGGGTGCCTGCAGGGACGGCTGCAGAATATATTCGGGAAGCGCATGGGCGTTATTTTGCTGGGAATCATATGGGAGCTGTGGCATATGCCGCTGTGGTTCCAGATCTCTGAGCCGGGGCAGGGGAAGCTGATTGTACTGCTTGTTTTGATGCGTATGCCGTATGTTATTGCATTAGCTGTATTTTTTGGATGGGCATATATGAAGACAAATAATATCTGGCTCTGTGTTTTGATTCATGGAGTCAATAATGCGGCGGTGTCAGCATTTGATTCTGATTTAGTAACTGTCGCCGATACGGTTGAAAGTGTAAGCGTCTTTGACGGTATTATGACCGCTGTTGCTGTGATTGTTATGCTGCTATTTCTTTTTACGAAGGAATACAGAAAAGGGGAAAGAGTATGAAAGTAGTTGGTTATGCAGGAAGTCGCTCCGCGTTTTCAAAAAGCATCTGTCTGGGAGAAAAATTGAAAACAATGCTGCGAGAGAAGAACATAGAAATGGAACTGTATACAGCCAGAAACAATGTAGTGGAGGAGTGTCGGGGATGCGGAAAATGTTTTGATGAAGGGTTATGTCCGCAGGATCAAGAGGATAGTATGGAATACATTAGAAAAAAAATTCTAGAAGCAGATTTAATTGTTTTACTGTCGCCAGTCTATTTGAATAATGTGTCCGGCGCGATGAAAACATTTCTTGACAGGATTGGATCTTGGGTTCATACTTTGCGGAAAAGAGCATAGAAAGAAAATTCGCTGAAGATTTGGATGCAGCCGAAGAAGTATGTGTATATGCAAAACTTCCGAGGACATTCCAAATTCCTACTCCAGTCGGTAATTATTCCCCTGACTGGGCGATTGCGTTTTATGAAGGAAAGGTTAAGCATATCTTCTTTGTGGCTGAAACCAAAGGTACTATGGAAAGTCTTGAACTCAGACCGATTGAACAGGCAAAGATTTCTTGTGCAAAGAAATTGTTTAATGAAATGTCAACAAGCAAAGTAAGATATCATGATGTTGACAGTTATCAGAACTTGCTTGCTGTGATAAATTCAATAAAATAATAATGTGTCAAAATTGAATAATACTAAAAAAGAAGTAAAAAAAACAGAAACGAGATTCGTTTTGGGAAGCTTATGGATGATATTTTTGATGATCATAACAAGAATTGAAGGGAGGCAGGGAGTGTGTAAATAATTCTGTGTAAACTAAATACGTGATATGTATCCTCTTGGATT
>ERZ507062.114-NODE-114-length-50380-cov-9.05772_pt1 | contig 50380 bp, 52 predicted proteins | sample MGYA00513786_ERZ507062 | MGnify/ENA metagenome assembly ERZ507062 | reverse complement strand
TCTTTCAAGGTTAAGATCTCCTTTCGGTGTAGAATTTGGCTTTACACATTTTTGAGGGTGTGCTATGATGTGGCAAACAAATCGGAATTTGAAGGGATAGATTTCTATGATTATCAGATATGCAGAAGAGAAAAATTTTATAGAATTGCGACAGTTTTATGACGGTATGTGTAAAGTTTTGAGCGAAAAAGATTTTCTGCCGGAGGGAGATAAAGGTGGTTTCCCTCCAGATGAAATGATCAAAGATGCAATCAAAGAGAGAAATCAGTTTATCGGTATTGAAGATGGTCGAATTGTTGCGGCGTATATTATGAATCATGATCGTGATGAGGCGTATCACGCAGTTAAATGGCTTATTGATGCAAATGATAACGAGACAGTAGTTCTTCATGCCTTGCGTGTCCTTCCGGAATATGGAGGTCGTGGATACTCGAAGCAGTTAGTTCAACACGCAATAGACACAGCAAGGGAAAGAAACCTTAAATCAATTCGTCTTGATTGCATAGAGGGAAATGATATTCCACAGAAAATGTATATGTCGTTTGGATTTAAGTATGTGGATAAGGTTGAAATCACATATGTTGATATTGGAGTACCGAGGAAGTTCCTCTTATATGAGTTTGTACTCTAATCAAGACATAATAACCGTTATATCTTGAACATTGTACAAACAACTTCCAGTTTGTCTGCCTATCAAGCGGCTTGATCCAAATGGATCGAGCCGCTTTCGCTTACATCATCCCTCCCGTCTCCATACGGCTGCTCTGGCTTCCGTTCATCACTTCTGCCTCCTTTCGATTTCTTCCATATCTGTGCGCAGACAGCCTCCACCCCGGTGCCGGCAAATGACGCCGTGGGCGGGATACGGGCATCCACGGCATCTTTCGTTCTCCGTGCAAAACACCTGCTCCGGCGGCATCGGCACAAACGCCGTGCTTCTGCGTTTGTCTACGCTGCGTCTGCTTTCATGCATCTTTCGTTCCTCCTTTCGGGTCACGCCCGATTATTTATCCCGAAAATGCAAAAAGAGCGCCGGTTCGATGGTTTTATGAAACCAACAAACCGACGCTCCAAACTTTGTGAAACTTTTTTATGAAAAAAGCCCCCTTTTGCGAGGAAATTCCTCATACAAAAGGGGGCTGCATCCGATTATTTCGCCAGAAAGCAGAAAAAGAGGGGTTCAAATCACGTTGAACGCCTCTCAGACGGCTCTGACATCCATGCTTGAAACCGTTAAAATCGGGGTATGGGAAACCCCGGAAAGGCTTGATGCCACGCGGTTTTCACCGCATGGCATCTAAACCTGTTTGTTCACTTGCAATTGCCCACAGGTTTTGTTGTCTGCACTCCCGCACATCGCAAGGAAGGGGGAGTGTGAGGGGGGAACCTTTGACGGGTTCCCCCACTCGCGTTCAATCACCCGCCCGCAGGCGACCACTTTTGCGTAGCAAAAGTGCTGCCCCAAAAAGAAAACACCATCCTGACGGATGGTGTTTTCTTTTTGGTGCCTCGTCGGGGATTCGAACCCCGGACACCCTGCTTAAAAGGCAGGTGCTCTACCTACTGAGCTAACGAAGCGTATAAAAGGATGGGCAAGCCATCCGGATTTTTCTGGCAGGGATGGCTGGACTCGAACCAGCGAATGAGGGAGTCAAAGTCCCTTGCCTTACCGCTTGGCTACACCCCTATGCGGAAAAGTAGATGAGGGATCGGGATCATCTCCCAATCCCTCATCCTTTGTGGGGTGGGTAAAGGGACTCGAACCCTCGACACCCGGAACCACAATCCGGTGCTCTAACCAACTGAGCTACACCCACCACATATACATCCGTCTGGGATCGCGCTGACATCCCGCAAAGGGGAAAATGGCACGCCAGAAGGGACTCGAACCCCTGGCCTACTGCTTAGAAGGCAGTTGCTCTATCCAACTGAGCTACTGGCGCATACTGTCAAGTTGGAGCGGGTGACGGGAATCGAACCCGCATCCCCAGCTTGGAAGGCTGGTGCCCTGGCCATTGTGCTACACCCGCGTACGCCCTCCGCTCAAATCGTCAGCTCGATTATATTAGCACATACCACCGGCATCTGTCAAGAAAAAAAACGAAATTCTGCCGTAAATATCTGCGAATCCCCAGCGCATCCCCCGCCGCTCCTCAGCGGTACGAAAAAAGGGCGGCCGCGCCGCCCTTTTTCCTATCCCGCTCTATATCTGGCCGCTCCGCAGGTAACGGTAGTCCATCCGCATGATGTTGCGGATCAACGGCACGCACAGCACCGCGTCGGCGGCGATCCACGCCATGGGATCGGCGGCACACAGCGCGTAAAACGCCAGCGGAGACGCGGAGGCGCTGACCATGCCGCCTGCCACAGCGGCGGGCAGCAGCAGGCAAACGGCGATCCGGGCCACCAGCTCCGCCGCACCGGCACCCAGCACAAAGGACGGCCGTCCGATGCCCTGTACGCAGTTGCGGATGAGGAAAACGCCGCCCAAAAACGGGTACATGGCAAAGTCCACATAGAGGAGCGCATTGCCAAAGCGCACCGTCTCCGCCGTCACCTTATCGGCGCTGAGGAACACATGGAAGTAGAGGTCGTTGACGGTCAGCAGCATACCGAGACCCACGCCGCACAGCACGATACTGCCCATGACGATCATGCTCTGGAGCGTACCCTTTTTGATGCGGTCATACCGTCCCGCTCCCAGATTCTGGGCGGTGAAGCTGGTCATGGCCGTACCCAGCGCGTTCATGGGCGTCATCACCAGGTTGGACAGCTTATTGGCCGCGCCGAAGCCGTTCTGGGCGGCGCTGGACACCATGCGTCCATCCAGCATATCGAACTTCACCACCACGCTCTGCATGACGATAATGCCGATAGCCAGCACGGAGAATTGCAGTCCCAGCGGGATGCCCCGGCTCACATGGCGGCGCACATCGTACTTCGTGATGCGCCAGTCCTCCCGCTTCAGGCGGATCTCCGGATAGCGGGCAAAGGCGTAGCAGAAGCAGGCCACGGTGCTGATGAGCTGGGCGGATACGGTGGCAGCTGCCGCGCCTGCCACGCCCCAGTGGAATTTCAGGATGAACAGCAGATCCAGTCCCACATTCAGCAGGGTGGAAAACAGCAGGAACAGCAGCGGCGTCACGGAGTCGCCCATGCTGCGCAGGAAGGAGCAGATGAAGTTGTAAAACAGCTGCGCGCCGATGCCCACGAAGATGATAAAGCAGTAGGTATAGGCGGCGCGGTAGACCTCCGCGTCCTTCGGCGTCACGTTGATCCACGCCAGCATGGGATTCAGCAGGAGCAGCGCCAGCGTCGTCAAAATCACCGTCAGTGCGGCGGACAGGACGATCTGGGTGGCAAGGCTGCGGCGGACGCCGGCGTTGTTCTGGGCGCCCACATGACAGGAGGTCACCACGCAGAAGCCGGCGCTGACGCCAAAGGCAAATTGCAGGAAGATGAACACCAGCGCGTTCGTATCGTTGACGCCCGCCACCTCCTGCGCCGTCAGCGTCTGTCCCACGATGGCCGCGTCGCTGATGGAATAGACCTGCTGGAGCAAATAGGACAGGATCACCGGCAGGGAGAAGATCAGGATGGTCTTCCAGCAGGAGCCCTGCGTCAGATCCAGCGGGCGGAAAAGTTGGATATTTGTCTTTTTTTCTGCCACAAAAGGCACCTCCTCTACGATTTTCTTTCCAGAAAGCGTATGTTATCCCCGAATACGCAAAATGTCAATAGGCAGAATACACGATACCCGCCTGTCATCCCCCCTCCCCCCTTGTGCGAAATTCTCGTTCGCTGTATAATGTTTTATCTTTTATGGTATGGTGGAGGGCGCATATGGACGGAAAGACCCGGCGCACGCGGAAAAACACAGCAGTGCTCGTCATATTGGCTGTCGCGGTGGCGCTGGCTGCCTTCGCCTGTGTGCTGGTGGGCTCGTCCCACATGAGCGTGGCGGCGTGCTTCGATGCCCTGCTGGGCCGCACCGGCGGCGCGGCGGCGCGGATCATCTGGAACATCCGCATTCCCCGGCTGCTGGCGGCGCTCATCGCCGGGGCGGGGCTGTCCGTCTCGGGTCTCGTCATGCAGACCACGCTGGGCAACGCCATGGCCTCCCCGTCTACGCTGGGTGTGTCCAACGCGGCGGTGTTCGGTGCCAACCTGTCCATCATCGCCTTTTCCGGCGGCTTTCTCTCCACCGGCAACAACCTGTCCAACTACGGGGTGGGCGTCAGCCCCTTCGCCACGTCGCTGCTGGCGTTCCTGTTCGCCGCCGCGTCCATCCTGCTGATTCTGGGGCTGTGCCGCCTGCGGTCATTCTCCCCCAATGTGGTGGTGCTGGCCGGTATCGCCGTGGGTGCCATGTGGACGGCGGCCACCACCGTCCTGCAATTCTACGCCACGGACGTGGGGCTGTCGGCGGCGGTGATCTGGAGCTTTGGCGATCTGGGCCGGGCCACCTACCGCACAGACTGGATCATGCTGGCGGTGGTAGCCGCCGGTACGGTCTTCTTCATGCTGCTGGCGTGGCGCTACAACGCGCTGCTCAGCGGCGGCGACACCGCCGGCACGCTGGGCGTCAACGTGGCGCTGCTGCGGTTCGTGTCGCTGCTGACCGCCTCCGTCATGACGGCGGTGTGCGTGTCGTTTCTGGGCATCATCGGCTTTGTGGGCATCATCTGCCCCCATACCGTCAAGCGCCTCATGGGGCAGGATCACCGCTGGACCATCCCCGCCTCCGCCCTCAGCGGCAGCCTGTTGCTGCTGCTGGCGGATCTGCTGTCCCGCAGTCTGGGCAGCGGCTCGGCGCTGCCGGTGGGCGCTATCACCTCCCTGCTGGGCGCGCCGTTTTTCCTGACCATCATCTTCGCCAGAAGGGAGGCGACGCCATGCTGACCGTGGAACATCTGACCTATCGATACAGCCGCCGCGGCGCTCCGGTGCTGCGGGGCGTGGATCTGACGCTGGAAAGCGGCGAGATCGGTATCCTGCTGGGCTGCAATGGCGCCGGCAAGACCACGCTGTTCAAGAACCTGCTGGGCATCTGCACCCCCGACTCCGGCTCCATCCGCTTCGACGGGCAGGAGCTGACCGCCCTGTCCCACCGCCGCCGGGCACAGTATATCGCCTACGTGCCGCAGGACATCCGCTTCGGGGAGCTGACGGTGTTCGACTCCGTGCTATTGGGGCGGCTGTCCCGCTTCGGCTTACAGGCCGGGCCGGCAGACCGCGCCGCCGCAGCGCGGGTGCTGGCGGATATGGGACTTGCCCCGCTGGCAGCGCGCAGTGTAGCGGAGCTGTCCGGCGGCGAGCGGCAGAAGGTAGCCATCGCCCGGGCGCTGGCGCAGGAGCCGCGGCTGCTGGTGCTGGACGAGCCCACCGGCAATCTGGACGTTTCCAACGAGCATCTGCTGATGCGCGAGGCAAAAAAAGCGGCTCAGGAGCGGCACATTGCTGTCCTGAGTTCGCTGCACGACCTGAATCAGGCTCTCGCCTTCGGGGATCGGTTTTTCTTTTTGAAGGATGGCGTCATCCGCTACGCCGTCACCCGGGACGCCGTCACGGAGGATATGCTCTGCGACGTGTTCGGGGCGGCGCTGCGCCTGCGGGAGGTGGATGGTACACGGGTCGTCCTGCACGGCCCCGCCGACTGATATCTCACACCCGCCGCCACAGCATCCGGTTGTCGGCAAACTCCGCCGTCACGCGCTCCGTCTCCTTCAGCCACGTCAGATAGGAGCGCACCGTAGCGCCCACCAGCGCATACTGCTCAAAGGTCATGGCCATGCCATACCGGTCGAACAGCGCCTTCAGCAGCTCCTCAAAGGTCTGCGGCGCGGCGCACAGCGCCGTGATGGCGTCGCCTACCTCCTGCACCGTGTCGATGTTGTACTGGGCCAGCGGCGCGATGTCCTCCGTCACCTCCGCGTGGGCGGGGACGAACGCCTTGGCGGTCATGGCCTTGACCGTCTCCAGCGTGGCGAGGTACGCGCCCACATCGTAGATGTAGCCGATGCGGTACTTCTCCAGTGTCTCCCGGCTGGATACGCAGTCCGCCAGATATACCACGTCGTCCGGTGTACGGAAGCCCACCATATCCATACAGTGGCCGGGCAGCGGCAGCAGCCGGAAGCCCTCCGGCAGCACGTCCGCCGTCAGATAGGCCGCGTCGCTCTCCTGCGCCATGAGGAACTTATGGCGCAGCTCCTTGGGCGGACAGCCGCCGTACAGCATGGACGGCTCCAGCACCGTGTGGCGGGTAACGGCGCACTCCGCGCCGGGGGCGTAGAGCCTGCACCCCGTCTGGCTCTGGAGATACCGGTTCCCGCCGATATGGTCGGCGTGGGAGTGGGTATTGTAGATGGCGGTCAAGTGCCAGCCGTTTTTCTCCATAAGCTGCCGGGCCTTGCGGCCGGCGTCCTTGTCGCTGCCGCTGTCGATGAGGCACACGTCCGTGTCGTTCAGCCGCACAAGACCGATCTTGGCGGGACTCTGCACATAATAGCTGCTGCCGGATACCTGAATAAGCTCGTACATCACAAGACCCTCCTGCCGTATGTTTTCCTTATTATAAAATATCTGCCGCCGCCGCGCAAGTGTGCGGCGGCGAAAAACCAGCCGTTTTGCGGCGTCACCCCAATTTGCGGTGGACTTCCCCCTCTTTCGGTGGTAGGATAGAGACACATTATTATAAAGGCGGCTGTGCGGCGTTCCCGCCGGTGCAGCGCCCCCGCAAAGGAGAGGGGCAGTCATGGAAACGGATATCAAACTGACAAAGCTGGCGTCCTGCGCCGGCTGCGGCGCCAAGGTAGGCGCCGGTACACTGGTGCAGCTGCTGGAGGGCTTCCGCACCCACAGCGACCCCCGTCTGCTGGTGGGCTATGACCGCTCCGACGACGCCAGCGTCTACTATCTGGACGAGAACACGGCACTGGTGCAGACCACCGACTTCTTCCCGCCCATCGTGGACGACCCCTTCCTGTACGGGCAGATCGCCGCCGCCAACGCCATCAGCGACGTGTATGCCATGGGCGGCGAGCCCAAGCTGGCGCTGAACATCCTGTGCCTGCCGGAGTCCATGCCCCGGGAAATGGTGCAGGAGCTGCTGCGGGGCGGCTACGACAAGGCGTATGAGGCCGGCGCCATCATCACCGGCGGCCACACCATCCACGGCGCAGAGCCCATCTACGGTCTGGCAGTGTCCGGCTTTGTCCACCCGAAGAAGATCCTGACCAACAGCGGCGCACGCCCCGGCGATGTGCTGCTGCTGACAAAGCCGCTGGGCGTGGGTGTATTGACCACCACCGCCAAGGCGGGACTGGCGGACGAGGCGGTGATGGACCGCATCTACCGCCAGATGGCCACGCTGAACAAGGCGGCGCGGGACATCATGGTGAAATACCGCGTCCACAGCTGCACGGACGTGACGGGCTTTGCCCTGCTGGGACACAGCTTTGAGATGGCACAGGGCAGCGGCTGCACCGTCCACATCCGGACGGCGGACGTCCCCTATCATCCGGAGGCATGGGAACCGGCGCGCATGGGGCTTCTCCCCGCCGGCGCCTACCGCAACCGGGCATATGCCGAAGCGGGCGTCACCGTCCATGGCAGCGTCAGCCGCACCATGCAGGATCTGCTGTATGATCCCCAGACCAGCGGCGGCCTTCTCATGGCCGTGGCGGAGGAGGACGCAGAGGCCTGCCTGCGGGAGCTGCGGGACACCATCCCCGCCGCGGCCGCCGTGGGCTACGTCACGGAGAAGCAGGACAACTGGATCATCTTGGAATAACGGAAAAGACGGACGCAGCTGCGTCCGTCTCTTTTTTCCTATGTGCGCCGGTAGGCCGTGGGCAGCAGGCCGAACTGCTCCTTGAAGGCCGCTGTAAACTTGCTCTGGCTCTCGTAGCCCACCTGTCCGGCGATCTCCGCCACGCTCATGTCCGTCTCCCGCAGCAGCGCCGCCGCCTTTTCCATGCGATGCTCCTTCATGTGAGCCGCCAGCGAGCTGCCGTAGACCTCCTTGAACACGGTTTTCAGCGTGGTGGGGTTGATGAGGTACTGCCGGGCCAGCTCCTCGATGGTCACCCGCTGCTCCATATGCTCGGTCAGGTGGTCGTGGATCTCCCGGATGATCTTCACCTGCTCCGCCTCCTCCCGCCACTGGGGACACGCCACATCCATCACCTGCTCGATCATCTCGTGGAGCAAGCGGCTCTGGGGCGTGTCGGCGGCGCGGTAGTACACCTCCCGCCCCTCCCGGCGGCTGGACAGCAGGCCGCTGTCCTTCAACACCCGCAGGTGGTGGGACACGGCGGGGCTGGACATCTCCACCATGTCCGCGATGTTCACCACACACTCCTCACAGTGGCACAGCAGCCAGAAAATGCGGATGCGGCTGGGGTCGCCCAGCTGCCGGAAGATGTCCGCGACGCTCTGGAAATGCGCCTCGCCGCGGAGCAGCTCCCGCATGGCGGCGGTGTGGTTCTGCTCCTCCCCGTGGTCGTGGGGCAGGCCGGTATGTTCCATAGCTGTTCCTCCCTTTCGCCCAAACGGAAATGCTTTTCGCCGCTTTGGGCATCTCTGCGGCGAAGCCGTTGACTTTCCTGTCTGTCCGCATTATACTACGGCCATAATAATTAAACAAGCACTTAATGATTTATGTGTGTGAAAGGAGCATCCCCATGAAAAAGACCTATGCCATTGAAGTGGACTGCGCCAACTGTGCCAACCTGATGGAGGAGGCCGCCGGGAAGACCGAGGGCGTGACCTCCGCCGTGGTGAATTTCATGACCCAGAAGATGATCGTGGAGTTCGCCGAGGACGCCGACCCCAAGCAGGTCATGAAAAAGGTGCTGAAGGCCTGCAAAAAGGTGGAGCCTGACTGCGAGATCGAGCTGTAAGCCCACCGGCGGACATCCCCCGCGCCTGCGGCGAACGGGGTGTTTTTCCCGGAGGGCGGGCATCTTACCATGAAAGGAGCGGGTCACACATGACAAAAAAGCAGAAAAAGATGCTGGTACGCATTATCCTCACGGCGGTGATGCTGGCGGCGCTGTACGTGATCCCCGTCACCGGCTGGCTGCGGCTGGCGCTGTATCTGGTGACCTATGTCGTTATCGGCTACGACATTATGAAGAAAGCCGGACAGGGCATCCTCAACGGCCGGGTGTTCGATGAGAACTTCCTGATGGCTGTGGCCACTATCGGCGCCTTCGCGCTGGCCATCTATGAAAAAAGCGGCGACTACAACGAAGCCATCGCCGTCATGCTGTTTTACCAGATCGGCGAGCTGTTCCAGAGCTACGCCGTGGGCAAGAGCCGCAAGAACATCAGCGCTCTGATGGACATCCGTCCCGACTACGCCAACATTGAGCAGGACGGGCAGCTGGTGCAGGTGGACCCGGATGAGGTGTCCATCGGCACGGTCATCGTGGTGCAGCCCGGCGAGAAGATCCCCCTTGACGGCATCGTTGTGGCGGGCACCTCTACCCTGAACACCAGCGCCCTCACCGGCGAGAGCCTGCCCCGGGATGCCCACGAGGGCGACGAGGTCATCAGCGGCTGCATCAACATGACCGGCGTTCTGAAGATCCGCACCACCAAGGTGTTTGGGGAGTCCACCGTGTCCAAAATTCTGGAGCTGGTGGAGAACTCCAGCTCCCGCAAGTCCCGCTCCGAGGACTTTATCGCCAAGTTTGCCCGCATCTACACCCCCGTGGTGTGTTACAGTGCGCTGGCGCTGGCGGTGCTGCCGCCGGTGATCCGGCTGGCGGGCGGCATGGACGGCCAGTGGGAGCAGTGGATCTACCGCGCCCTGACATTCCTCGTCACCAGCTGTCCCTGCGCGCTGGTGGTCAGCATCCCCCTGAGCTTCTTCGCCGGTATCGGCGGCGCCAGCAAAGAGGGCATCCTCATCAAGGGCTCCAACTATCTGGAGACGCTGTCGCAGGTAAAGTGCGTGGTATTCGATAAGACCGGCACCCTGACCCGGGGCGTGTTCGAGGTCACCGCCGTCCATCACAACGAGATGGACGAGGCCAAGCTGCTGGAGTATGCGGCGCTGGCGGAGTGTGCCTCCTCCCATCCCATCAGCAAAAGCTTGCAGCGCGCCTACGGCAGGCCCATTGACCGCAGCCGTGTCACGGATGTACAGGAGTTCAGCGGCCACGGCGTCACCGCCAAGGTGGACGGCGTATCCGTCGCCGCCGGCAACAGTAAGCTCATGGAGCAGCTGGGCATCCCCTACCACGACTGCCGCAGCGTCGGCACCATCATCCACATGGCGGTGGATGGCCGGTACGCCGGACATATCGTGATCTCCGACGTGGTGAAGCCCCACGCCAAGGACGCCATCGCCGCCCTGCACAGGGCAGGTGTGGAAAAGACCGTCATGCTCACCGGCGACGTGAAGAAGGTGGCCGACGCCGTGGCATCGGAGCTGGGCGTGGACGAGGTACACAGCGACCTGCTGCCCGCCGACAAGGTGGGCAAGGTGGAGGAGCTGCTGCGGCAGCAGCACGGCAAGCTGGCCTTCGTAGGCGACGGCATCAACGACGCGCCGGTGCTGGGCCGCGCCGACATCGGCATCGCCATGGGCGCCATGGGCAGCGACGCCGCCATCGAGGCCGCCGACATCGTGCTGATGGACGACGAGCCTATGCAGATCGCCAAGGCCATCAGGATCTCCCGCAAGTGCATCGGCATCGTGTACCAGAACATCGTGTTCGCACTGGTGGTCAAGTTCGCGTGTCTGGTACTGGTAGCGGTGGGTCTGGCGAATATGTGGGCCGCCATCTTTGCCGACGTGGGCGTCATGGTGCTGGCGGTGCTCAACGCCATCCGCGCCCTGCGGGTACACAGGCTGTAAGCGCCCCGCACCTATCGCCATACCGAAAAGAGGAGACGCACGTCTCCTCTTTTTTGCGCTTCGCGCACCCGTCGCTTCCGGCGCATACAATGGATTGCGGGACAATAGCCCGCAATCCCGACACAGGAGGTCATCCCATGGCAACATTCACCAATCAGGCCACCCTGACGTACAGCGGCGGCACCACCAGCTCCAATATCACCACCGGCGAGCTGCTGGAGGTGCTGACCGCCTCCAAAACAGCGGTCGTACCCACCTATCGCAGCGGACGGCCCATCACCTACCTCATCACACTGGTCAACTCCGGCGCAGCGGCCCTCAACGGTCTGACCGTCACCGACGATCTGGGCGGCTACGCTTTTAACGGCGGCACCGTCTATCCGCTGGCGTACACCGCCGGCTCTGTGCGATACTACCAGAACGGCGTATTGCAGGCCGCGCCCGCTGCCACGGCAGGCCCGCCGCTGACGGTCACCGGCATCTCCGTCCCCGCCGGCGGCAGCACCGTCCTCGCCTATGAGGCGGAGCCCACCGCCTTCGCGCCGCTGGGCGCGGAGACTCGCGTGGTGAACAATGTCGCCGTCACCGGCGGCGGACTGCCCGATGCCGTCACCGCCACGGAGACCGTATCCCCCGAGACCGGGCCGGTGCTGGCCATCAGCAAGGCGCTGTCCCCCACGGAGGTAGCCGCCAACGGGCGTCTGACGTACACCTTCGTCATCCAGAACACCGGCAACGTCGCGGCAGCAGCCGCGGACGATCTGGCGGTCACCGATGTGTTTGACCCCATCCTCCGCGATTTGACCGTGACGCTGAACGGCGCGGCGCTGACCACCCCGGCCCAGTACACCTACGACGCCGCCACCGGCCAGTTCGCCACCGTCCCCGGCGTCATCACCGTGCCTGCCGCCACCTTCACGCAGAACGCCGCCACCGGCGCCTATGCTGTGACGCCCGGCACCGTCACCCTGACCGTCAGCGGCACGGTGTGACCGGCGAAAATCCGTTTTTTGTGCAAAAACACCGCCCTTACGGGCGGTGTTTTTCCTTTTCCAGACAGCCTACTGATCCGATAGGCGGTGATTATTTCGAGTATAAACCATTTCTTTGTGGAAAACAACTGAAAATTCACACAAACTTAACACTTAAAAATTGTAGACTTTTTCACTTGAAACTTGAAAATGGGAAGCGTATAGTATGAATCGTAATTTTGACGGCTTAATAACGTTTTCAAGTGCAAAAAACGCAACTTTTTCAATTTTGCCTTTCACACGCGAAATTGTAAAAATACCCGGCGTAGTTTCGGCGTCGTTAAGCCGTTATTAAATGTCCGTTAAGGATTTCGCGTGAGAGGAGGCGTACCATGACACGTCAGGAAGCCATTGACCGGCTCTGTACCGTTTATCAAAGCCAGTTTGACATCAACCGCTGCGAGGAGGATGACCAGCCGCTGGCGGTCACCATGGATTTCTACGCCACGTCTGAGAAGTTCGTCCTCTCCAAAAAGGCAAAGCTCTGGGAGGCCAAGAGCTTTGAGTATGTGTACCTGTTCAACGTCCCCCATCTGACGCGGGAGATCTACGAGGCCTGCGAGAAGCTGGCCTACGAGCAGGGCATGGCCCGTATTCAACCCAGCTCCACCCATATGTACACCTACATCACGGCGCTGTTTGTGTGTGACAGCTGTGATGAGGAGGCACGGAAGGCGCTGAAACGCTGCAAGCTCTACAAGAGCTTCCGTTTGTCCTACTGGGGCTGGATGGATTTTCATACCGCTCTGGTTGTGCTTCCGGAGGAATCCGTCAGCACCAACCGCAGCGGACACAGTGCAGCGCAGGTCCTGAAACAGGGCCTGTTTCATAAGCAAAAGAAAAAACTGTTCAGAAAGGAGAGAGCTTAATGAATGCTGCTTTGTTTTTGATCATTGGCTGTGCCGTTCTGGTCGTAGGTTACATTTTCTACGGCGGCTGGCTGGCCAAGAAGTGGGGTGTTGATAACTCCCGTCCTACTCCTGCTCATGAGCTGGAAGATGGTAAGGACTATTGTCCCGCCAAGGCTCCCGTGCTGATGGGCCATCACTTTTCCTCTATCGCCGGCGCCGGCCCCATCAACGGCCCCATCCAGGCCGCTGTCTTCGGCTGGGTCCCCGTCATGCTGTGGATCCTGATCGGCGGTATCTTCTTCGGCGGCGTCCATGACTTCGGCGCCCTGTTCGCTTCCATCCGCCACAAGGGCGAGTCCATCGGTGAGGTCATCGGTGACGCCATCGGCGCCAAGGCCAAGAAGCTGTTCATCGTGTTCGCTTACCTGACCCTGATCCTGGTGGTTGCCGCTTTCGCCTCCATCGTTGCCAACACCTTCAAGGCTACCTACACCGCTGACGGCGCCGTGGATCTGGCTGCCTCCGCTGCCAACGCCTCCACCGCTATCATCTCCATCCTGTTCATCGTGATGGCTGTCCTGTTCGGCTTCTTCGTATACCGCCGCAATGCCCCTCTGGGCATCTCCACCGTTATCGGTGTTATCGGTATCGTGGTCTGCATGATCATCGGCCTGAACTGGCACCCCATCTATCTGAACTACAACGTGTGGATGATCATCGTCGGCCTGTACATCGCTGTGGCCTCCGTCACCCCCGTGTGGATCCTGCTGCAGCCCCGTGACTACCTGAGCTCCTTCCTGCTGTACGGCATGATGGTCCTGGCTGTCGTGGGTATCATCGGCGCTCATCCCGACGTGGATATGCCCGCATTCCTGGGCTTCAAGGATACCCTGGCTCCCACCGGCACCTCCCTGGGCTATATGTTCCCCGCTCTGTTCGTGACCATCGCCTGCGGTGCTGTGTCCGGCTTCCACTCTCTGGTTGGCTCCGGCACCACCTCCAAGCAGCTGGATCAGGAGAAGGACGCTAAGCCCATCGCTTACGGCGGTATGCTGATCGAGTGCGCTCTGGCTCTGATCTCCGTCTGCGCTGTCGGCTACATCTGGAACCAGTATGCTGACGGCACCACCGTTACCCCCACCGTCGTGTTCGCCACCGGTCTGGCCTCCATGTTCTCCAAGGTGTTCGGCGCCGGCTGCTACAACGTGGTGTACTCCATGCTGATCCTGGCTGTGTCCGCTTTCTGCCTGACCTCCGTGGATACCGCTACCCGTCTGGCCCGTTACATGTTCGCTGAGTTCTTCGTCGAGCCCGGTCAGTCCCGTGACGACCTGAAGGGCTGGAAGAAGGTCATCACCAACCCCTATGTTGCTACCGCCATCACCGTGGTGGCCGGCGTTGCTCTGGGTCTGACCGGCTATGCCAAGATCTGGGCTCTGTTCGGTGCTGCTAACCAGCTGCTGGCTGCTCTGGGTCTGCTGGCTGTGTGCTGCTGGCTGGGCAAGATCGGCCGCAACAACAAGATGTTCTACTTCCCCATGTTCTTCATGCTGATCGTGACCCTGACCTCTCTGGCCTTCACCATCAAGGCGCAGATCGTCGGCATCATGGCCGGTGGCCAGGACGTGGTGTGGTTCTACATCCGCGGTATCATCGGCGTGCTGCTGGTGGTGCTGGCCATCGATCTGGTCGTGGAAGGCATCCGCGCTCTCGGCCGCAACAAGAAGGCTGCCGAGTCTGCCAAGTAATCTTACTTGCTCAAACTTGCATTCTAAAAGAGAAGGTCTCCGCTTTGCGGAGGCCTTCTCTTTTTGCGTAACCCCCTCCCCCGCTTGCGTGGAACCGGTATTTCCGGTATAATCGGGGCATCGCAAAAGAGGATAAGGAGGAGTTTCCTATGAACCTGAAAAAGCTGACCGCACTGGTTCTGGCGCTGGTCATGGCGCTGACGCTGTTCGGCTGCGGCAAGCAGCAAGACGACGTGCAGCAGAATGACCCCCAGCAGCCGGAGACCGTCACCGTTACCGACATGATCGGCCGTGAGGTCACCGTTACCCCCGGCAGCTACCAGCGTGTGGTGTGCATCGGCGCAGGCGCCCTGCGGATGTACAGCTACATTGCCGACACCGCGCTGCTGTGCGGTGTGGAGGATATCGACAACACCACGCTGGCGGAGCGTCCCAAGATGTTTGACGCCGTGGCGCGGCCCTATGTGCTGGCTTACGGTGACGTGTTCGCTGCCCTGCCCTCCTGCGGCGTAGGCGGCCCCACCGCACAGGCGGCCGAGGCGGAGAAGATCCTCTCCTGCCAGCCGGATATCATCGTCTCCGAGTATGAGGATGTGGAGAAGGCCGACGCCCTCCAGCAGCAGGTGGGCGTGCCTGTCATCACCCTGCGCGCCGGCGCCGACGGCGTGTTCGCCGAGGCGTTCCCCGGCTCCCTGCGCCTGCTGGGGCAGGTGTTCGACCGCGCAGACCGTGCCGAGGAGCTGATCACCTTCATCGAGACCGAGACGGCGGAGATCACCCGCCGCACCGCCGATGTGGCGGAGGCTGACCAGCCCGGCGTCTATATCTGCGGTCTGGGCAACTGGGGTACCACCAACCACCTGATGACCGCCCAGAGCTATGCCGCCTTCCGTGTGGCCAACATCCGCAACGTGGTCACCGACCTTGCCGCCGACGGCATCCAGCCCATCGAGGCGGAGAAGTTCGCCGCGCTGGGCGGCAGCATGGACCTCATGCTCATCGACGCCGCGGCGGTGAAGAACATCGCCCCTCTCTACGCGGAGGATCCCACCATGCTGGATACCTGCAAGGCGTGGCAGAACGGCAGCGTCTATCTGGAGATGGCCTACAACGCCTACTACACCAACTATGAGATCGCACTGGCCAACACGTGGTTCGCCGCCAAGTGCGTGTATCCCGATCTGTTCGCCGATGTGGACATGACCGCCAAGACCAACGAGATCACCAAGGCCTTTTTGGGTCAGGAGCTGGCCGCGCAGATCTTCGCCTGCCCCTCCAGCTTCGGCGGCTACCAGCAGATCGACACGGCTTCCTTCTTCCGCTGATATTTGCAGCTATCTGCCATGTAAACAAGGCTCCCGGCACATGGCCGGGAGCCTTGCTTTGCTATTTGTGCTTTTCCTGCTTCGTCAGCATCCTGACCGCATATTTCAGGAACCGCCGCACCGCCGGGGACAGGTCGGCCCGGGAGTGCAGGGCGATACCCAGCGTAATGGACGCCGGTGGGTCCACCGGCAGCATGGCAATGTCGCAGATGCGCTTCTCCGTGATGAGCTTGTTCATCACGCTCATGCCCAGCCCCTGCTCCACCATGGACATGACAGAAAAGCTCTCCAGCGTGGTGAAGCGCACGTTGGGCGTCACGCCCGTCCGCTGGAACAGCGCCATCACGTCATCGTCGCAGCCTCTGGCGGGCATGATGAACCGGTCTGTGGCGCAGTTGGCCAGCGGATAGACCTCCGCGTCGGCCAATGGGTGGTTTCTGGGCAGCAGCGCCAGCATGGGGTCCTCCGCCAGTGGGATCCAGTCGTAGGGCATATTCTCCTGATAGCTGAAGAAGCCGATATCCGCCACACGGTCGTCCAGCCACTGGGACACCTCCTGCCAGATGCCCTCCAGCAGGTTGATGTGGATCTGGGGATAGTCCCGCTGGAACGCGCTGATCACCGCCGGCAGCCAGTGGGTGGCAATGCTGGAGTAGGCGGCGATGTTGACGCTGCCGATGAGCAGGCCGTTCATCTCCGCCGACAGCTCGAAGATGCGATCCTCCTGCCGCAGGAACTTGCGGATCACCGGCAGCAGCAGCTCGCCGTTCTCCGTCAGCGACACGCCCTTGGTGTTCCGTCGGAACAGCGGAAAGCCAAATTCCTTCTCCAGCGCTGAGACCAGCTGGTTCACGCCGGAGGGCGTGTAGCTCAGCGCCTCCGCCGCCTTGGAAAAGCTGCCCGTCTCCGCTGCCGCCAAAAATGCTCTGCACCGTGCCGTTTCCATGGCTGTCCCTCCTGTTCTCCGCCGGGATGCGCCCCGCGTTTCTCCTACGATTCTACTATATCCCCGCCGCGACCGCAAGACCCCACCTGTCACGACAGACAAAAAGCCGCCTGCTGTGACGGCTTTTTTGTGCGCCCCTGCCTATTGCGCGGCGACAGGGCATCGGGGTACAATGGGGAAAAAATCGGAAAGGATCTGCCGCCATGAATACCCGCACACTGACCCGTACCGCGCTGTTTGCGGCCCTCACCGCCGCCGGTGCGTTTATCCGTATCCCGCTGGGATACTCCTCCATCACGCTGCAATTCTTCTTCACCGCCATGGCCGGGTGTCTCCTCGGCCCCGTCTGGGGGCCGGTCAGTCAGACCGTATATGTGGCGCTGGGACTTATCGGACTGCCCATCTTTACCCAGGGCGGCGGCCTCACCTACCTGCTCCAGCCCACCTGCGGCTTTCTCATCGGACTGATCCCCGCCGCGTGGGTCATCGGCCTGCTCACCGCCCACCGTCCGCCCCACCCCGTCCGGACGGCGCTGGCGTGCCTTGCGGGACTGGCGGTGCTGTACGCCGTGGGACTGCCCTACATGGCGGTGATATTGAATCAGTACATGGGCAAGGCCATGGATTTCTCCGCCATCCTCTGGGCCGGTATGCTGCCCTTCCTGCCGGGGGATATGCTGAAGATCGCCGTCACGGCGGCGCTGGCGCCGCTGCTGCAAAAGCGGCTGTCCGCCGCCCGGTAAGCCCATTTGGATGCGACAAGCCCTCCGGCTGAGCCGGAGGGCTTGCGCGTTATTTCGTATGCGTGCTGTGGCACTGTCCGTGCATGGCGCAGTTGGCACAGCCGCAGCCACAGGAGCTTTTCCCCGCCTTCTTCTGTCGCAGCAGATACCGGATAATGAGGAATACGATGAGGATAAGGATGGCACAGATCAATATAGTGGCAAGGTTCTCCGCGATCCAATTCAGCATGAAAATCACTCCTTTGTTAGCGTTTTATTGTTCCCGCACCGGTCAGACCGCGGCGCGGAGCTTGGTGGCCTCCTTGTAGGGGCGGAACAGCATATAGAGGATGCCCGCCAGCAGGAGGACCGCCGCGATGACGCCCGGTACATTGACATTGCCGGTGAACAGGCCGCCGAACTGGTTGATCATCAGGGCGACCACGTAGGCCAAGCCACACTGGTAGCCGATAGCGAACCATGTCCACTTGGCGTTGTTCATCTCCCGCTTGATGGCGCCGATGGCGGCGAAGCAGGGGGCGCACAGCAGGTTGAATACCAGGAAGCTATACGCGGTGATGCCGGTGAAGGCCGCGGCCATAGCGTCATACACGGTACCGTCGCCGCCGCCGTACAGGATGCCCAGCGTACCGACGATGTTCTCCTTGGCCACCAGACCGGTGATGGAGGCCACGGCCGCCTGCCAGTTGCCCCAGCCCAGAGGCTTGAAGATCCATGCGATGGCGCCGCCGATGGCAGCCAGAATGGAGCTGTCGATCTCGGACTCATCCAGCATACGGAATGTGCCGTCCACCCAGCCGAAGTAGGTGGTGAACCATACAAAGATAGTGGACAGGAGGATGATGGTACCGGCCTTCTTGATGAAGGACCAGCCGCGCTCCCACATGGAGCGCAGGACGTTGCCCAGCGTGGGCCAGTGGTAGGCAGGCAGCTCCATCACGAAGGGAGCGGGGTCGCCGGCGAACATCCGGGTCTTTTTCAGCATGATGCCGGAGAGAATGATAGCGGCCATGCCGATGAAATAGGCGGAGGTGGACACCCACGCGCTGCCGCCGAACAGGGCGCCGGCGATCATGGCGATGAAGGGGACCTTCGCGCCGCAGGGGATGAACGTGGTGGTCATGATGGTCATGCGGCGGTCACGCTCGTTTTCGATGGTGCGGGACGCCATGACGCCGGGCACGCCGCAGCCCACGCCGATGAGCATGGGGATAAAGCTCTTACCGGACAGGCCGAACTTGCGGAACACCCGGTCCAGCACGAAGGCGATACGGGCCATATAGCCGCAGGCCTCCAGGAATGCCAGCATCAGAAACAGCACCAGCATCTGAGGCACGAAGCCCAGCACCGCGCCGACGCCCGCCACGATACCGTCCAGGATCAGGCCGTTCAGCCAGTCCGGCGTACCGGCGGCATCCAGCGCATCGCCGATCAGGACGGGAATGCCGGGTACCCACACACCGTAATCAGCGGGATCCGGCTCGTCGCCGATCTCCGCCAGCGTCGCCTTGGCCGCCTCGTAGTCCGCCAGCGTGGCTGTCTCCGTGGTGACCGCCAGCGTCTCCTCATCCTCCACGTCGTAGGTGAAGGTGCCGTCGGCAGCCAGTGCGCCGTGCTCCTCGATATATGCCTCGTAGCCGTCTACGATCAAAGACGCCTCGCCGTAGGTATCCGCGACCTCGTTGTAGCCGCCGTCGATGCCCAGCAGATGCCAGCCGTCGCCGAACACACCGTCGTTGGCCCAGTCGGTGGCGGGAGCGCCCACCGCTACCATGGCGATCCAGTACACCAGGAACATCACCAGCGCAAAGATGGGCAGACCCAGCCAGCGGTTGGTGACGACGCGGTCGATCTTGTCGGAGGCGGACAGCTCGCCCTTTGCCTTCTTCTGCTTATAGCACCCCTTGATGAGCTGGGCGATATAGACATAGCGCTCGTTGGTGATAATGCTCTCGGCATCGTCGTCCAGCTCCTTCTCGGCGGCCTTGATGTCCGCCTCGATGTGGGTCATGACGGTGGGGTCGATCTTCAGCTGCTCCAGCACCTTGTCGTCCCGCTCGAAGATCTTGATGGCGTACCAGCGCTGCTGCTCCTCGGGCAGATCATGCACCGCCGCCTCCTCGATGTGGGCGATGGCGTGCTCTACCGGCCCGGAGAAGGTGTGCATCGGTACGGTCTTAGCGGTGGCGGCAGCCTCTACAGCGGCCTGCGCCGCCTCCATCACACCGTCGCCCTTCAGGGCGGAGATCTCCACCACCTTGCAGCCCAGCTCGCGGCTCAGCTCCGCCACGTTGATCTGGTCGCCGTTTTTGCGGACCACGTCCATCATGTTGATGGCGACCACAACGGGGATGCCCAGCTCCGTCAGCTGGGTGGTCAGATAGAGATTGCGCTCCAGATTGGTGCCGTCGATGATGTTCAGAATGGCATCGGGGCGCTGGCCGATCAGGTAGTTGCGGGCCACCACCTCCTCCAGTGTGTAGGGGGACAGGGAGTAGATGCCGGGCAGGTCCATGATGACCACGTCCTCGTGCTTTTTCAGGCGCCCCTCCTTCTTCTCCACCGTGACACCGGGCCAGTTGCCCACGAACTGGTTGGAGCCGGTCAGGGCGTTGAACAACGTTGTCTTACCGCTGTTGGGGTTGCCCGCCAACGCGATCTTGATCTGTTTTTCCATATATTCTCTCCTTTCGGTTAGTCTTGTCTAACCATTGATCGTAAAAATCACTCGACCTCGATCATCTCGGTGTCGGCCTTCCGCAGACTCAGCTCGTAGCCCCGGACGGTGACCTCCATGGGGTCGCCCAGCGGCGCCACCTTGCGGACGTAGACCTCCACGCCTCGTGTGATGCCCATGTCCATGATCCGGCGCTTCACAGGCCCTTCGCCGTGGAGCTTCACCACCTTGGCCGTCTCGCCGATCTTTACCTCGCGCAATGTTTTCATCACTTGTCTCTCCTTTTATATGGTTTCATATTGCTCACACCATGATTTTCCGCGCCATTTCCGCGCTGATAGCCACGCGGGCTTCCTTCACCTTGACGATGATGTTGCCGCTCATGGCGGCCACCACTGTGGCGGTACCGCCGGCCACAAAGCCCAGCTCCTCCAGATGCCTTCTCACCTCCGGAGAGCCGCCTACCTTGCGGATCAGATTCTCCGTACCCACGTCGGCCAGTGCCAACGGCATCATACCGATCCCTCCGATCTTTTCAGTTAGTTTTATCTAACCACTGTTTGAAAAAGAATGGCTGTCACTGCCGCCCACCGCAGGTCGTTAGTCTTATCTAACTGACGCGGTTAGTTTAACCTCTCTAACCCATTTTGTCAAGGGGTGCGGCAGGAAAAATTTTATTTCCTTGCAAATTTGGTTAAAGTATGTTAACCTATCTGTATCCTGAAACGAAAAGTTGGTGAACTTATGCAGATATTACGGGCATCCGAGGACTATCTGGAGGCCATGCTGATGATGCAGCAGGAGCACGGGTACATCCGCTCCATCGACATTGCCGACAAGCTGGGGGTCACAAAGCCCAGCGTCACCTACGCCACCAAGCGGCTGCGGGAGAACGGTTACATCACCATGGACAAGGACGGCCTCATTACCCTGACGGAGCAGGGCATGGCCATTGCCGCCAGTATGCTGGATCGGCACCACACGCTGACCCGCTTTCTCATGGCGCTGGGCGTCGACGAGGAAACGGCGGAGAGCGATGCGTGCAAGCTGGAGCATGATCTCAGCCAGACCAGCTTCGACGCCATCTGCCGCCACGCCTGGAAAAACCTTTGAGCCACGCAAAAAACGTGCGCTGTACTCTACGTACAGCGCACGTTTTTTGTATACTCACAGCGCCGCCAGCACCGCGCCGCCCCGCTTCTTCAGCCACAGATACAGCGCAAGGCACGCCAGCAGCGTGGCGGCGGCGAAGCAGCCCAGATACCATACCGCGCCCAGACGCCAGCCCGCCAGCAGGTAGCCGCCGCCCAGCACCGCCGCGTACCCCCAGCCGCCGAACAGGGCGATGGCCACGGAGGCGCTCTGTTTGATGGGGATGATCTCCCGCGTCCATGTCAGGTTGGGCATCCGCAGGCCGAGGAACAGCCCCAGCAGCGCGGAGAACGCTGTAAACAGCAGGGATACCGCCGTCAGCATCGCCAGCTCCGCCGCCGTCATCGGCACGGCAAGCGCCGCGCAGACAAGGCACACCGCCACCGGCACCGCGGTCAGCAGCAGCTGCATAGTCAGCTTGGCCCGCAGCACCTGCCACGGCGTCACCGGCAGCGACTGCATCTGCCAAAGGCACTTGCCCTCCAAGGAGACGGAGGGCGCCGCCATGTCGTTCATGGCGGCCATCATGCACACCACCGCCGCCAGCAGTACCGGCAATGCGTCATAGATCTGCGGCACGGCGCGCAGCACCGCCGTCAGCTCGCCGCTTTTCCACAGCAGCATCCCGCCCGCCACTGGCAGCATCAGGATACCCATGCCGCAGTTGAGCATATAGTTGGGACTGGCGGTGAACCGCCCCAACTCCTTGTGCAGCAGCGCCGCACCGGTGGAACGCCGCACGGCGGTCTGCTCCCGATACCGACGGCGCTCCGTGCGGCCCGTGGCGGTGGCGATCTTTAAGAAGCTGCGCCGCAGCAGCGCCCACAGCGCCGCGAACAGTGCCAGCACCACCGCGGAAACCACCAGCATCGCCGCGCCGTCTCCGGCGCCGACCCTGCCGAACAGGTACAGCGGGTAGGCCGCGCCCCGGATCCTTTCACCGTACACGGCGGCGTTGGCCAGCAGATCCTCCACGAGCGTCTGCGCCTTGAAGTAGAAGAAATAGTAGCCGCCGAAAAACACCAGCGAGACGAGGACGGTGACAAAGCTCTTGTTCTTCAGCTTCAGGCTGATCTTCGCCACCACCCAGCCCAGCGCGCACGCCAGTGTCAGCACGAAAACGGAGATGAGCAGCACCAGCAGCACACCGCCGAGAACCGCACCCGCCGTCACCGGCGCCACCGCCCAATAGACGATGACCGTCGGCACGATCACCACCGCGCTGTACATGAAGCCCATCAGGTATACGCTTAGCAGCCGGGAGGCCATCAGCGTGTCCACCGGGATGGGCATACTCAGCAGCAGGTCATTGTCCTTTGCCAGATACAGGCCGGAATAGGTGTTGAACACGCTGCCGAACGCGCCCAGCAGCACGGCCAGCAGTCCCATCAGCGCGAAGTACAGCCAGTCCATGCCCACGGCGGCCAGCGGCCCGCACAGCCCCAGCGCCAGCATGGTGAACATACCGCCCAGCACGCCCACCATCAGCACCACAAACAGGGCGATATAGCCCGCCACCGCCGCCTTGGAGCGGGACTTGTTGTTCTTGGGATTGTAGAAGTAGCTGCGGAAGATCTCCGTCAGCTGCTTTTTCATGAGAATCTTCAGCATCACGCCTCATCCTCCAGCTCCAGGAAGACCTGCTCCAGCGAGTCGTCGCCCTTGACCTCCTCCATGGTGCCGGAGCGGATGAGCCGGCCGCCCTTGATGATGGCTACCTTGTCGCACAGCTTTTCCGCCACCTCCAGCACATGGGTGGAGAAGAAAATGGCACCGCCCCGGTCGCACAGCTCCCGCATCATGCCCTTGAGCAGATGGGACGCCTTGGGGTCCAGCCCCACAAAGGGCTCATCCATGATGACCAGCTTCGGCTGGTGCAGCCACGCGGCGATGATGGCCAACTTCTGCTTCATGCCGTGGGAATAGGCGGCGATGGGCTGGGCCAGATCCTCCGTCAGCTCGAACCGCGCCGCATAGTCCCGGATGCGTGTCTGGCGGTCATCGGCGCTGACGCCGAAGATATCCGCGATGAAGTTCAGGTACTTGATGCCGCTCATAAAATCGTACAGGTCGGGGTTATCGGGGATGTAGGCCAGCTCCCGCTTGCAGGCCAGCGGCTCCGTCCGAATGGACTTGCCGTCGATATAGATCTCCCCCGCGTCGAATTGCAGGATGCCCGCCACCGCCTTCAGCGTGGTGGTCTTGCCCGCGCCGTTGTGTCCGATAAAGCCGTACAGCTCCCCCGCCTGAATGTGCAGGCTCAGGTCGTCCACCGCCTTCTTCTCCCCGTAGGTCTTGGTCAGATGCTGGATTTTCAGCATATGCTACACCTCTTTTCTCGTGTCTTGTGTGGCTCCTTACATATCCAGCCGGATTATACGCCCGCCGCCTTTCCTTTGTCAAGACGCTGCCCGCACATGGTTCGCAGCGGCAAAAGCGGCGCGCCCATGCCGGGTGCGCCGCCTTTTCCTTATGCCATGGGGAAGGTGACGCGGATCTCCGTACCCTTCCCCACCTCGCTTTGCAGGTGGATGGCGCCGTGGTGGTACTGCACCGCGTGCTTGACGATGGACAGTCCCAGCCCCGTGCCGCCGGAGGCTTTGGAGTGGCTCTTATCCACCCGGTAAAACCGCTCGAACACCCGATCCTGCTGGTCGGGCGGGATGCCGATGCCGGTGTCCCGCACGGTGACGGCGGCCGTTTCGTTCTCCTTCGTCACCGTCACCTGCACGCGGCCGCCGTCGGTGTTGTACTTGATGGCGTTGTCGCACAGGTTAAATACGATCTCGTACAGCAGCCGCCGGACGCCGGTGAGCTCCACCGGCTCGCCCTCCACGGTGATGGTCACATTTCGGGCCGCCGCGGCGCTTTGCAGGCTCTCCGCCGCCTCCCGCGCCAACGCCAGCAGCTCCACCGGCTCCGCAGGCATCGGTTCGCCCTCGTCCAGCTGGGACAGGCGGATGATGTCGCCGATCAGCGTCACCAGCCGCTGGGCCTCCGAGCGGATATGCCCGATGAAGCGAGGCACATCCTCCTGCTTCACCAGACCGTTCTCCAGCAGCTCCGCGCTGCCGATGATCCCCTGCAAGGGGGTTTTCAGCTCGTGGGACACGTTGGCGGTGAACTCCCGCCGGTTCCGCTCGGCAAAGGCCCGCTCCGTCACGTCGAACACCAGCAGCACCGTGCCCGCCGTGCGTCCCTCCGACTGGATGCGCGTCACGTCGAACTGGTACTCCCGGCCGTTCCGCTGGCCGCGGAATTCGCTGTGTCCCTGCTCCGCCGCCTGACGCAGCGCGTCGCTCAGCGCCACGTCCCGATCCACCGTCAGAAGATCCTGTCCCACACAGTTTTCCGCCGCGTCCAGCAGCCGTCTGGCCGCCGGATTGATGCTCAGGATGACCCCCGCCTCGTCCAGCAGTACCAGACCCTCGCTCATGCTGCCGGTGATCTGCTCAAATTCCTCCGACCGACGGCGCAGCTCGTCCATCTGCCGGTCGATCTGGCGGCGCTGATGCTCCATGCGCCGCAGCAGGGGCGCCAGCTCCTCATAGGTGTCGTTCTCCAGCGGATGCTCCAGATCCAGCCGGTTCAGCGGCTCCGTGATGCGCCGCGCCAGCCGGGACGCCAGCACGCCTGACAGGATCAGCGCCACCGCCAGCACCAGCAGGATGGGCTGGAGCATATTCAGCACCAGCACCCCTGTCGTCACCCGGATGGCGGACAGACGCAGCACCGTGCCGTCCGGCAGACGCTTGGCGTAGTACACCGTCTTTTGCAGCAGCGTGGCGCTGTACCGGCTGCTCTCGCCCTCGCCGGTAGCCAGCGCCTGCTGCACCTCCTGCCGCTGGGCGTGGTTTTCCATGCTCTCCGCGTCCGCCCGCGTGTCGTACAGCACCGCGCCGTCCGCGCGCAGCCATGTGATGCGGTACTGGTCGGATTCCAGCTTTCTGAGATAGTCCATGCCGTTCTGCTCCACGCCCACCGCCGCCAGACTCAGCTCGTCCCGCAGCTGGGACTCCTGCACCCGGCCGAAATAGCTGTACAGCGCACCCATCACCAGCGTCAGGCTGGCGATGAGCACCGCCACGCCCACCAGCAGCGTGGCGCGGAAAATACGCTTTGTCATGGTGCTCATGGCTGCACCCTCCACCGGTAGCCCACACTGCGCACCGTCTCGATATGCTCGCCGTAGACGCCCAGCTTCTGCCGCAGGGTGCGGATGTGCATATCCACCGTCCGGCTCTCGCCGTAAAAGTCCATGCCCCACACTTGCTCCATCAGCTGGTCGCGGGTAAACGCCGTGCCGGGATGGGACAGGAACAGCCGCAGCAGCTGGTACTCCTTGTACGTCAGCACCACCCGGACGCCGTCGGCGGTGACGGTATGCTCCTGCTCGTCCACCACCAGGCCGCCGCAGCGCAGCACCGCAGCCGGCTGCGGCCTGCACCGGCGCAGCACCGCCTTGACCCGCGACACCAGCTCCATGACGCCGAAGGGCTTGGCCAGATAGTCGTCCGCCCCCAGATCAAGGCCCTGGATCTTGTCATACTCCGCACCCTTGGCCGTGGCCATAATGACGGGGATCTCCCGCAGCGCCGCGTCGGCCTTCATCCGCCGCAGCAGCTCGATGCCGTCGATCTCCGGCAGCATCACATCCAGCACCACCAGCTCCGGCTGGGTCTTTTGCAGTGCCTGCCAGAAGGCGGCGCCGTCGGCAAAGCCCTCCGCTGCAAGGCCGGTGGAGTTCAGCGCATATACCTCGATGTCCCGGATGCTGGCGTCGTCCTCCACACACCAGATCATGGTCACTCCTCCTTGTGTACGCCGGTGACGGAAAACTCCACCCACTCGGCAATATTGGTAGCATGGTCGCCGATCCGCTCCAGATACTTGGCGATCATCAGCAGCTCCAGCGCCGTACCGCCCTCCGCCGGATCGTCGGCGATGCGCCGGATCAGCGCCTGCTTTACCTTGTCAAAATACGCGTCCACCGTGTCGTCATCGGCGATGACCTTCTCCGCCAGCGCCACGTCCTGTCGGACATAGGCGTCCACGCTGTCGCTGACCATGCCGATGGCGGCCTCCGCCATCTTGCGCAGCAGCTCGTGGCTCTCCGCCGGCACGTCCTCCAGATACAGCACGATCTCGGCGATATCGTCGGCCTGATCGCCGATGCGCTCCATGTCCGTGATCATCTTCAGCGCTGCGGAGATACGCCGCAGGTCGCCGGCCACCGGCTGCTGGTGCAGCAGCAGCCGCAGGCACAGGTTCTCAATGTCCCGCTCCTTCCGGTCGATATCCCGATCCAGCGGCGGCACCTGCTGTGCCAGCGACTTGTCCCCGGTGGTCAGGGCGCGGGAGGCCAGCGCGATCACCCGCTCGCACAGTGCGCCCATCTCGATCAGCTCCCGGTGCAGCTGTGCCAGCTGTTCATCAAAACGGCTTCTCATCATCCAAACCTCCCCGTGATGTAATCCTCGGTCTTTTTCTGCGTCGGCGTGGAGAACATACGCTCGGTGTCATCGTACTCGATCAGCTCTCCCAGCAGGAAAAAGGCGGTTCGGTCGGAGATACGCAGCGCCTGCTGCATATTGTGGGTCACGATGACAATAGTGTACCGTTTTTTCAGCTCCATTGCAAGGTCTTCTATCTTGGATGTGGAGATGGGGTCCAGCGCCGAGGTAGGCTCGTCCATCAGCAGCACCCGCGGCTCCACCGCCAGCGCCCGCGCAATGCACAGGCGCTGCTGCTGGCCGCCGGACAGCCCCAGCGCGTTTTTCCTCAGCCGGTCCTTCACCTCGTCCCAGATGGCCGCCGAGCGCAGGGACTGCTCCACGATCTCGTCCAGCTTGGCCCGGTTCCGTACCCCGTGGGTGCGGGGGCCGTAGGCCACGTTGTCGTAGATGCTCATGGGGAACGGGTTGGGCTTCTGGAACACCATGCCCACCTGCCGCCGCAGCTCGTTGACATCCACATCCGGCGCAAAGATGTTCTTCCCGTCATACTCCACCGTTCCCTCGATGCGCACGCCGGGTACCAGATCGTTCATCCGATCCAGCGTCTTGAGGAAGGTGGACTTGCCGCAGCCGGACGGCCCGATGAGGGCCGTGATGCTCTGTTCCGGGATGTCCATATCCACATGGTGCAGCGCCTGCGTGGGGCCGTACCACAAATTCAGGTCATGTACGGTAAAAATATTGCTCATAGGCTCCTCCGTTTCTTGAAATACCGCCCCGTCAGGCCGGCAGCCAAGTTGATGAGCAGCGCCAGCACCATCAGAATAGCGGCAATGGCAAAGGCCACGTCAAACTCGCCCTGTTCCTTGGCGTAGACATACAGCGCCACCGACAGCGTAGCGCCGGAGCTTTCCAGCGTCTCGCCCAGTGTGCTGTACAGTGTGTGTGCAAAGCCCGCCGTGTACAGCAGCGCCGCCGTCTCGCCCAGTATGCGTCCCACCGCCAGAATACAGCCGGTGATCACGCCGTCCACGCAGCCGGGCAGCACCACCGTCCGGATGGTGCGCCACTTCCCCGCGCCCAGACCGAACGCGCCCTCCCGGTAGCTCTGGGGTACGGTCTTCAGACTCTCCTGCGTGGTGCGCATGATGGTGGGCAGGTTCATGATGACCAGCGTCATGGCGCCGGCGATCAGGGATTTCTTCATTCCCAGAAACTGGCAGAAGAACATCTGTCCCACCAGTCCGTAGATGATGGACGGGATACCGGACAGCGTCTCGGCGGTGTATTCGATGGCCGCCACCAGCCGTCTGTTCTGGGCATACTCCGTCAGGTATACCGCCGCGCACACGCCCACCGGCAGCACCACCAGCAGCGTGGTCAGCACCATGCAGACGGTGCTGATAATGTCCGGCAGGATGCCGATGGTGCCGTCCAGATAGCTGGGCTTAGTGCGCAGCAGCTCCCAGCTCAGGTTGGGAACGCCCTTGACCAGCACATACGCGATGAGGAACACCGCCAGCGCACAGGTCAGCACTGCACACAGTACCATCAGCACCCGCATCATACCGCCCCACGCACGGCGGCGCAGCGCAAAATTCGTTTTGTCCATGGCTCACTTCTCCTTACTGCGCTTGAGGAAGAAATTCAGCGCCGCGTTGATGAGCATGATAAAAAGGAACAGCACCAGCGCAATAGAAAACAGCGCCTGCCGCTGCAGGCCCGCCGCCGCGTAGCTCATCTCACTGGCCACGGCGGTGGTCAAAAACCGCACGCTCTGGAAAAGGGACGGCATATTCGGCACGTTGCCGGACACCATCATCACCGCCATGGCCTCGCCGATGGCGCGGCCTACGCCCAGCACCACCGCCGCGGCGATACCGCTGCGGGCGGCGGGTACGGACACCCGGAACCACGTCTCCGTGGCGGTAGCGCCCAGCGCCAGTGATGCGTCCTCGTACTCCTTCGGCACCGCCTCCAGCGCCGTCATCGCCACGTTGATGATGGACGGCAGGATCATGATGGCCAGCACGATGATGGCCGCCAGCAGCCCCGAGCCGTCGGGGATATGGAAGATCCTCCGGATGCCCGGCACCAGCACCAGCATACCCACCAGACCATAGACCACGGAGGGGATGCCCGCCAGCAGGCTCACCGCCGCAGACACCGCCGCCTTCAGCTTGGGCGGCGCCATTTTCGCCAGAAATACGGCGGTCATAAAGCCCACCGGCACGCCCAGCAGGATGGCGCCCGCCGTGCCGTACACGCTGGTGAGGATGAAGGACAGGATGCCGAACTGCGGCTGTGCGCCGTTGGAGTCCCACACCGGGCCGAACAGGAATTTGATCAGGCCGATCTCCCGTATGGCCGGGATGCCGGAGACGATCAGATAGACCGAGATCAGCAGCACGCAGCCCACCGTGACCAGCCCCATCAGCAGGAACCAGCCGTGGATGACATTTTCCGCCAGTCGTTTTGCTCTCATATCAGTACCTCATACACGGGGATAAGGCGACACCCGCCGGGGATGCCGCCTTACCAAACCGCCTTGCCTTCAGTTGGCCGCCACTGCGCCGGCCTTGGCGATGATGTCTGCCGCCGCGGGAGAGGTCGCGTAGTCAAAGAAGGACTGTGCCGCGGGGGAGAGTGCCTTGCCCTCCACCGTCACCAGCACGAAGGGGCGCTGCACCTTGTAGCTGCCGTCCTTGACAGTCGCCTCGCTGGGGGTCACGCCGTCCACGTTCAGAGCCTTCACGCTGTCCTTGATGGATGCCAGAGACGCATAGCCGATGGCGTCGGGGTTCTGGCTCACCGTGGTGATGACATCGCCGGTGGAGGTCAGCTCCTGCCGGTACTGGCACTTGTCCTTGGTGCCGGTGATGGACTCAAAGCCGTCGCGGGTACCGCTGGCCGCCTCACGGCCGATCAGCACCACCTGTGCGTCCTTGCCGCCCACGTCCTTCCAGTTGGTGATCTCGCCGGTGTACAGCTTGGCGATCTGCTCGATGCTCAGGTCGCTGACCGGGTTGTCGGGATGCACGATGATGGCGATGCCGTCATAGGCCAGCACGGTCTCCTTCAGGCCGCCCGCCTTCTCCTCGTCCTTCAGGGCGCGGGAGGAAAGGCCGATGTCGCAGGTACCCTCCTTCACGGCGGTGATGCCGGAGCCGGAGCCGGTGGGGTTGTAGTTGACGGTCACGTCCTTGTTGGCCGCCATGTAGGACTCGCTCAGTGCGCCGATGACCTTCTCCATGGAGGTGGAGCCGTCGGTGGATACCGTACCGCTGACCGTCTCCGCAACGGTGCCGCCGTTGGCGTTGTCATCGCCGGTGTTGGCGTCGTTGTTGGTCTTGTCGCCGCAGCCCACCAGCAGCGCCAGCGTCATAACGGCAGTCAATGCAAATGCCATGATCTTTTTCATATCACATACCTCGTTTCACGTATTGTTTGATATCTCCTGTGTACGTCTCTTATTGTAGGAAGCGTATGTAAAGCAAAAAATCACACCTTTGTAAAATCCAAGTAAAGCGTCGCTTTTCCGAGGATTGCCTTTCCCCGCCCGGTATGGTACAATGTCCTCACAGCGCGCACTTTGCCGTCTATTTTCTCTCTGACTGGCGGCACTGTGTAAAATAGGCTGTCAGAAAGGAATCGGAGTATGAAGAAAAAGCTTTTGACCCTCCTTCTTGCCGTCGCCATGGTGTTTACACTGGGCGCCTGCGGTGAGAAGAAGCCCGTCATGGGCAAGGACGCTACCGCAACAGAGCCGGTGGTCGTCCTCCACACCAACGATGTCCACGGAGCGATTGAGAATTATGCAAAGGTCGCCGTTCTGGCCGACCAATATGCCGCGGAGGGCGCCTACGTCCTTGTGCTGGACGCCGGCGACTTCAGCCAAGGCACCACCTCTGTAAGCCTGTCCCAGGGCGCCACCGCCATCGAGCTGATGAACATGGTGGGCTATGACGCCGTGGCGCTGGGCAACCACGAGTTCGACTACGGCTACGAGGTGCTGAAGCAGAACATGGCCTCCGCCAACTTCCCCGTGCTGGCTGCCAACGTGAAATACAACGGCGAGCTGGCCTTTGACGACGCCGCTGTGTTCACCACCCCCGGCGGCACCAAGATCGGCGTGTTCGGTCTGGATACCCCGGAGACCGCCACCAAGGCCCACCCCGGCAAGATCGCGGGTGTGACCTTCGCCGGCGGCGAGGAGATGTACCAGATCGCGCAGGACATGGTCACCATGCTGCGCGAGGAGGAAGGCTGTAACTACGTGATCTGCATCGGCCATCTGGGCATTGACGATGAGACCGCCGTCACCGCCAACCGTTCCATCGACCTGCTGGCCAAGGTCACCGGCATCGACGTGTTTATCGACGGCCACTCCCACTCCACCGAGGAGGAGATCGCCGAAAAGACCAACGCCGACCGCAAGGTGGGCGACACCGTGGTCACCTCCACCGGCACCAAGCTGGAGAACATCGGCGTCGTGACCATCAAGGACAGTGCCATCACCACCGAGTGCGTACCCACCGAGGGCATTGAGGTCCCCGCTGACAACGAGATCGCCGCCCGCGCCGCCGCCATCGCAGCCGAGGTGGAAGCCGAGTACGGCATCGTATTCGCCAAGACCGAGGTCACCCTCAACGGCGAGAAGGCCCCCGGCAACCGTACCGAGGAGACCAATCTGGGCGACCTGATCACCGACGCGCTGGTCTGGAAGGCCACTGAAACCGGCGAGACTGTTGACGCGGCCATCACCAACGGCGGCGGCATCCGCGCCACCATCGAGGCTGGCGACATCACCAAGAAGGACATCAACACCGTGCTGCCCTTCGGCAACACCCTGAGCATCATCAAGATCACCGGCAGCGAGCTGCTGGAGGTGCTGGAGGCGTCCACCTTCTGCACACCTGAGGCCATCGGCGGCTTCCCGCAGGTGTCCGGCATCGAGTTCACCGTGGACACCAGCAAGGCCTACGACGCCGGCGACGAGTATCCCGGCACCACCTACGCCGCCCCCAAGAGCATCAACCGCGTGACCATCACCTCCGTGGGCGGCAAGGACTTTGACCCGGCGGCCACCTACACCATCGCCACCAATGACTTTATGGCCAGCGGCGGCGATACCTACTACCGCTTCATCAACGCCACCGCCAACTACGATCTGGGCATCGCCATGGATGAGGTGGTCATGGACTACGTCAAGACCGTGCTGGGCGGCACCATCACCGCCGACAAGTACGGCCAGCCCGCAGGCCGCATCACCGTTTCCTGACGGGATCGCGGGCAGCTGCTACATACGAAAAAGAGCCGCCTGCGGGCGGCTCTTTTCATGGGGCGGCTATGGAAAACCACCCTCCGGCATTGCGCCGGAGGGTGGTTTGTTCTTTTCAGTATCTTGTGCTTACTTGCCCGCCTTCATCTGAGCAGCGACCTCAGCGGCGAAGTCCTCCTGCTTCTTCTCGATACCCTCGCCGGTCTGGTAGCGCACGGCGTCCACGAACTTGACGGAACCGCCCAGCTTCTTGGCAGCGTCGGCCACATATTTCTCCACGGAGCCCTGGAAGATGTCGCTGCGGACGAACTCCATCTGCAGCAGGCAGTTCTCCTCGTAGAACTTGTTCATCTTGCCCATGACGATCTTTTCCTTCACAGCCTCGGGCTTGGAGGCCATCTTGGGATCGGTGTCCATCAGAGCCAGAGCGACCTTCTTCTCCTCGGCCAGAACCTCCTCGGTGACCTGGGACTTATCCCAGAAGCGGGGATTCAGCGCGGCGATCTGCATGGCGATGTTCTTGCCGATCTCGGTGGCGTCCACGCCGCCCTCCACAGCCAGATTCACCAGCACGCCGATCTTGCCGCCGGCATGGACATAGCCCACGCTGGTGTTCTCGGAGAAACGGACGAAGCGGCGGATCTGCAGGTTCTCGCCGATGGACATGACCTTCTCGGGCATGGTCTCGGAAACGGTCAGCTTGGTGCCGGTGTACTTGCAGTTCATCAGCGCGTCCACATCGGCGGGATCGTTCTCCGCGATGGTCTTGGCGATATCCTTCACGAAGGCCACGAACAGCTCGCTCTTGGCGCAGAAGTCGGTCTCGCAGTTGACCTCCACCACGACGCCCACACCGTTCTCGGTCAGCGCGTAGGACATACCCTCGGCGGCGATGCGGCCGGCCTTCTTGGCAGCCTTGGCCAGGCCCTTCTCACGCAGCCACTCAACAGCCTTATCCATATCGCCGTCGCACTCGACAAGCGCCTTCTTGCAGTCCATCATGCCCACGCTGGTCATCTCGCGCAGGGTCTTCACATCAGCAGCAGTAAATGCCATTTTAGTTTCCTCCTGTAAAATATTGGTTGAAAAAGGGGCAGGGACACTTCCCTGCCCCGTGAGGTTACGCGGTGTTTTATCAGACTTACTCGGCGTCCTTGCCCTCGGCGGCTGCCTCGTTCTGCTCGCCCTGACGGCCCTCGATCATGGCGTTGGCCATGACGGAAGCGATCAGCTTGATGGCGCGGATGGCGTCATCGTTGCCGGGGATGGGATAATCGATCTCGTCGGGATCGCAGTTGGTATCGGCGATGGCCACAACGGGAATGCCCAGACGGTGTGCCTCGGCGATGGCGTTGCGCTCCTTGCGGGTATCCACGATGAACAGAGCGCCGGGCAGCTTCTTCATTTCCTTCACGCCGCCCAGATACTTCTCCAGCTTCTCGATCTCGCCCAGGTGCTTGATGACTTCCTTCTTGGGCAGCATATCGAAGGTGCCGTCAGCCTGCATGGTCTTCAGCTGGTTCAGACGGTCGATACGGGTGCGCATGGTCTTGAAGTTGGTCATCATGCCGCCCAGCCAACGGGCGTTGACGTAGTACATACCGCAGCGGGTGGCCTCGTCCTTGATGGCCTCCTGAGCCTGCTTCTTGGTACCCACGAACAGCAGGGACTGGCCGTTCTCGGACAGCTGACGCACGAAGGCATAGGCCTCCTCCAGCTTCTTCACGGTCTTCTGCAGGTCGATGATATAGATGCCGTTGCGCTCGGTGTAGATATAGGGAGCCATCTTGGGGTTCCAGCGGCGGGTCTGATGACCGAAGTGTACACCGGCCTCCAGCAGGGCCTTCATGGATACGACGTTCTGATTTGCCATTTTTGTTGTTTCTCCTTTTGATTTTAGTTTGTACCTCCAGCTTCCTCCTCCCCCCGGCCAACCTTGCGGCACCGACCGGAAGTCCGAAGCTGTGCGGATTCACCGAAATATAATAGCACGGCTTTCTCCGTTTTGCAAGGATATTTTCCCATTTTCCGCGGGAAAATTCTCACTTTTTTCGCCGGAGGTCATGCCTCCTGCCGGAAATATTCCGCGCCTGCGCCGCACAGGGGGCATTTGTAGTCCGCCGGCAGCTCGTCGCCCTCGTAGACGTAGCCGCACACCTTGCACACATAGCGGTGCTTCGCCTCGCCGGAGGCGTCCTCCGCCGCCTTTTCCGCCAGCACGTCGGCGGCGATGGCATCGGCCAGCCGCTCCATCTGCGCCTCCTGATCCGGCCGCAGCGCCGACTTGACCGTCAGCGGCGTCTGGAGCTCCGACCAGCCCTTCAGCGGTGCCAGCAGCTCCTGCATCTTCTTGCCGCTGACCGGCGACCACGAGCCGTTCTCGATCAGGGCGTACCGGCGGTTCGCCAGCTGGTGGGCCACGATGTCGTGGAGCAGCTGCTCCATGGTGACGAAGATACCCATGTTATAGGTGGTGGACGCGAACACCAAATGGCTGTACCGGAAGGCGGCGGACACGATGTAGGACGCCGGTGTCACCGAGGCGTCGAACATCGTCACCTTTATGCCCCGCTCCGCCAGACGGCAGGCCAGCACGTTGGCGGCGTTCTCCGTATCGCCGTACACCGAGGCATAGGCGATCATCACGCCCCGTACCTCCGGCTCGTAGCGGCTCCACAGGTCGTACTTTTCCAGGAAATACCCCAGATCCTTCCGCCACACGAAGCCGTGAAGCGGCAGCAGCATCTGGATATCCAGCGTCCCGGCCTTTTGCAGCACGGTCTGTACCTGCGGGCCGTACTTGCCCACGATGTTGGTGTAGTACCGCCGCGCCTCGTCCAGATAGTCCCGGTCGAAGTCCACCTCGTCGGCAAACAGCGCCCCGTTCAGCGCGCCGAAGCAGCCGAAGGCGTCCGCCGACAGCAGCAGCTTGTCCGTCTCGTCGTAGGTCATCATCACCTCCGGCCAGTGGACCATGGGCGCCGCCACAAAGCGCAGGGTATGCCGGCCGGTGCAGAGGGTATCCCCCTCCTTGATGACGGTGATGCGCCCCGCCACCTCCGGGCCGAAGAACTGCCCCACCATGGTCTTGGCCATGGCGCTGCACATGAACTGCGCCTTGGGATAGTCCTTGGCCAGATCCGCCAGCTCCGCCGCGTGGTCGGGTTCCATGTGGTGTACCACGATGTAGTCCAGCTCCCGCCCCGCCAGCGCATGGGCCAGATTCTCCCGGAACGTGCGACGCACTACGCTGTCCACGCCGTCGAACAGCACCGTCTTCTCGTCCGTCAGCAGGTAGCTGTTAAAGCTGATGCCGTCCGGCACGCCGAACACACCCTCAAACAGCGCCAGACGCCGGCAGTCAGCGCCGACCCATGTATAATCATCATTGACTTTTCTTGTACAATACATACGTTTATCATCCTTTCCACGGCTTATGCCGGTGAATTTGTTTCTTACGATACCTGTTATCGCATTATAGCAAAGCCCCTCGCATTTTTCCACTGTTTCTTGCGCCGCGGGTAAAATAACACAGCGCCCTGTCAGACAGAGCGCTGTGTTGTGATTCAGATAGCCTTCTTGGCGATGTCGCACAGGGCAGCAAACGCCACGGCGTCGTTGATCGCCATCTCGGACAGCATCTTGCGGTTGATCTGGATGCCGGCGACCTTCAGACCGTGCATGAAGGTGGAGTAGTTCAGGCCCTGGGGCTTGACAGCGGCGGAGATACGGGTGATCCACAGCTGACGGAAGTCCCGCTTCTTCAGGCGACGACCCACATAGGCGTAGGTCAGGGACTTCATGACCTGCTCGTTGGCCATCTTGAAGTGCTTGGACTTAGCGCCCCAGTAGCCCTTGGCCATCTTCAGAGTCTTGTTTCTTCTTTTACGCGCCATCATTGCGCCTTTAACACGTGCCATATTTCAATTGCCTCCTATTCTAACGATTCCGTCTCTTATTTGTAAGGGATCATCTTGCGGATGGTCGCCTCGGTGGTGCAGTCAGCATAGGTGGTGCTGCGCAGACGACGGCCACGCTTGGTGTCCTTCTTGGTCAGGATGTGGCTCTTGAACGCATGAGCTCTCTTGACCTTGCCGGATTTCGTCAGGTTGAAGCGCTTCTTTGCGCCGCTATGGGTCTTCAGTTTAGGCATAATATTACTCCTTCCAAAATGATCGCTTTGGGAAAATTGCGGTTACTTGCCGGCCTTGGGGGACAGGAAGATCGACATATTCCGTCCCTCCAGCTTGGCAGCCTTGTCGAGGGTCGCCACTTCGGTACACAGGTCTGCAAACTTATTGAGAAGATCGCGGCCAATATCGGTGTGCGCCATCTCACGACCGCGGAAGCGGACGGATACCTTGACGCGGTTGCCGTCGGACAGGAACTTCTGGGCGTTCTTCAGCTTGGTGTTGAAGTCGCCTACGTCAATGCCCGGGGACATCCGGATCTCCTTGATCTCCACAACGTGCTGGTTCTTCTTGGCTTCCTTCTCGCGCTTGCTCTGCTCGAATTTGTACTTGCCGTAATTCATCAGCTTGCACACAGGGGGCGTTGCCTGCGGGGAGATCTTCACCAGATCCAGCCCATGCTCCTCCGCGATGCGCAGGGCTTCTTCACTGGACACGATGCCCATCTGCTCTCCGCCTTCGCCGATCAATCGGATCTCCTTGTCGTTGATCTCATCATTCAGTTGATGCTGTACCTTGCTAATACCGAAGCACCTCCAATCCAAAATAAAAACGCGAATGCTCTCGGCATCCGCGCAACAAAACAGACCACCCCTTTGGGTACTCTGCTGACGCTGTTGACCTCTTTGCCTGCGGCGGGAGGTGAGGCGGATGCACCGACCTTCTTTGTTTTCCTGAGTAGTATACCGTACCCGCGCCGGTTTGTCAACTGGAATTTCACATTTTTTCTTGATTATTTTGTGCATAACCGGGGATTTTCCGGCCATACTGACCCTGTACCTATTGAAAAGGAGGTGCCTCACATGGAGGAACGTAAGAACACCAAGAACGAACAGAACACTACCGAGCAGAATATCCCCAACACCGGCAAGAATGCGAAGAACACCAAAAACGCCAAGAACTGCAAGTAACACGGCACACAGCATAAGAGCCGCGGCAAAGCCGCGGCTCTTGTCTTTTTCTCAGTGGGTCGCGCCCAGATACTCCTCCAGCGTAATGCCCTTGTTGAAGATCTCCTGCGCCGCCTCCTTGCCCACATAGCGGTAGTGCCACGGCTCATAGATGATGCCGGTGATCTCGCTCTTGCCGGTAGGGTAGCGGTGGATGAAGCCATACCGCCAGGAGTTGGCCATCAGCCACTTCTGGGTGGGGGTCTGCTCCTGCTCCTCCGTGAGATTCTGGTTGCCCATGTCCACGATGTCCACCGTCAGGCCCAGCTGATGCTCGCTGGTACCCGGCACCGCGATCTCCTTGGCGGTCTCCTGTACCGCCTCGTCGTGGCTCTTGCCCGCCGCCTCCAGCTTGGCCACCTTCGCGTCGAACAGGCTCTGCTGCGTCTCCATAGACCGATAGGCCGAGCAGATCAGCGGCTCATTCCCCGCCTCGCGGCAGGCGTCCATCATGCTTTGCAGAGCGTCGTAGCACCGGCGGTCCACCTGTAAGCCGTTGCTCAGATCCACCGGGTCCACCTGCCAATCCTCCGGCAGCTTGTTCCACGGATTCACCAGCGTCAGCAGCTCGTTATTCGCCGCCGACGGCTTGGCGCTCGCCGGCTCCTTCTGCGTGTTCTGCTGCGCCAGCGCCTCTGCCGCCTGCTGCCGCCGCTCCTCCTCCACCTGTTTTTTATCCCGGCATCCCTTTACGATAAAGACGATGCCCACGATCAGCGCCGCCAGGAACACCACCGCGATAACACGGTTGCGCATAGCCTCCCGGTAGCGGCGCTGTCTTCTCCGTTCTCTTTCATCCATTGCTTTTTACCTCAATTTCTCCGGGTACACCCCTGCCTCGTGGAGCGTTTGCAGCTCCGATGCCACACGCGCCCGATCCTCGTGGTACGTCATGCCGAACCATCGGTCCTTCGACTGTAAGACGGACACCGACAGGCGTCCCTCCCGCAGCAGCGCGCCCACCATATTGGGCAGCAGGCACTCCGCCTTGACGTTCTCCCTCGCGTCACGGCGCAGGAACGTCTCGAAATAGCGCGCCAGCTCATCAAAGATCGACGGCATGAAGCCCCAGAAGTTCATGGATACCACCGTGTCCGGCTCCAGCAGCGCGCCGCTGTCCTCGTCGAAGATGGTGCCGTCCTCCCGCAGCTGGATCTTCAGCGTCTCGTGGATGTCCGCCAGATAGCCGTCCTGCGCCCGGCAGACGCCCCGGGATACCGTGCCGTATTTCGTCACCGTGTTCTTCAGCAGATACCCCACCATGGTGGCCGCGCCCCGCTCCGGCAGGCGCTGCAGCTCCTCGTAAATGGTGCGGTAGGCATCCGCGCCGTAGTAGTCGTCGGCGTTGATGACGCAAAACGGCTCGTGGACAAACTCCCGCGTACACAGCACCGCGTGGGTGGTGCCGAAGGGCTTCGTCCGCCCCTCCGGGATGTGGTAAAAATCCGGCAGGGAGGAAAAATCCTGAAAGGCGTAGCACACCTCCACCGGTTGGCCCTCCGGCGTCCGCAGGCGGGACGCCATATCGCCGCACAGCCGCTTCATCAGCGCCAGCATATCCGGCTTGATGATGAACACGATCTTATCAAATCCGGCGCGCACCGCGTCGTAGACGCCGTACTCCATGAGGATCTCCCCGTTTGGCCCCACGCCGTCTGTCTGCTTATTGCCGCCATAGCGGGAACCGAGGCCCGCCGCCATAATGACCAAGGTTGTTTTCATGCTGCACCTCCTGCATTATCTCCAGAAAAGCGGGGCGTCAGACCTGACGCCGTCTTTGGCAGTATACCACAGTTCCCGCCCTGCTTCAACAGCTTTCGCCGCGGCATCCCTTAAGTTTTGACTAATTTCCCATTTTCGCCGGTTTTGTGAAACTCCCACTGGATTTTTCTCCCATGACCCACTATAATATATGTTTGTGGTTTTCCTCCGGCCGTCTGTGCGCCGGAAATCCAATTGTTAGGAGCGAACGCATATGTCTGCATCGAAAAAGGCGATGGGCCACGTCTACGCCATATTTACCATTCTGGTCTGGGGCAGCTGCTTTGTGCTGACCAAGGAGATGCTGGAGGCCTATACCGCCATCCAGATCATCCCCCTGCGCATGGCGCTTGCCTATGTGACGCTGTGGGTGCTGCGCCCCAAGACCCTGAAGCTCCCCCGGAAGGACGAGCTGATGCTCATCCTCGTCGGCGTCACCGGCGGCACGCTCTACTTCTTCCTGCAAAATACCGCCCTCACCTACACCTACGCCGCCAACGTCAGCATCCTTGTGGCGCTGGCGCCCATCCTGACGGTGATTCTGGCCCAGCTATTCTCCCGCAGCGGTGAGCGTCTGGGCAAGTTTGTGTACATCGGCGCCGTCGTCGCCCTCGCCGGCGTGGTGCTGGTGGTGCTCAACGGGCAGATGACGTTCCATCTCAGTCCCAAGGGCGACCTGCTGGCGCTGGCCACCGCCTTTATGTGGGCTGTGTACTCCATTCTGGTCAAGAAATATACCGAGCAGTACGACAACTTCATCATCACCCGCCGGGTCATGCTCTGGGGCTTTCTGACCTCCGTGCCGCTGATGCTGCTGACAGACGGGATGCCCGACCTGCACCCCCTGTTCACCACCCCCTCCATCCTGTTGAGCTGGCTGTTTCTGGGCGTGTTCGGCAACGCCGTGTGCTTTGCCATCTGGAACATCGCCTTCCAGCGGCTGGGCGTGGTGGTCACCAACAACTACCTGTACGCCTCCCCCTTTGTGACGCTGGCGGTAGGGTATCTGCTGCTCCATGAGGAGATCACCCTCATGAGCGTCATCGGCGCGGTGCTCATCACCGCCGGTGTCGTTGTGGCGCTGAAAAAGCCAAAGGAGAGCGCTTGACCTCTATATAAAAAGTTGTGTGCCACTGTGCGGCACACAACTTTTTTCTTGCTATTTTTTCCCCACTCCTGCTATACTCATATGCAGAGGTCATATAGGTAAGGAGGCGTTTCCATGCGGCAATTTTTCCGCTCCCGTTGGGTTTGGCTCACCGCCCTGCTGGTGTTCACCGGCGTACTCATCTTCGCGTCGTGGGACAGAGGCATCGCCATCGACTACGACGGCACCGGCTATCTCTGCACCGTCCCCGACGCCGGCACGGCGGCGGAGATCCCCGTGTCCTTCCACGGCACATTCCGCCGGGGTACATACACCGGCAGCTGCGACATCCCCGGTGTGCTGTCATGCGCCGCCCTCCGCGCCCAGTTCCACGGCGGCACCGCTGATTCCCTCTTCGTTGTGGATGACTCCGGCTTCTGGGTGGCCGCCCCCCTCCACAGCATCTCCGCGGCGTCCGACCGCTCCTGCGCCGTGATCCGGCTGTGGACGGAGCGCACCGTTACCGACAACCATATCTCCGGCCGGTGGGATGCAGATGACTTCTCCTACATCGCCATCGGCGACATAGACGCCGCCCGCGTGCTGGTCACCATGCAGTAAAGCACCGCCCCCGCTCCGTTTGCATCGGAGCGGGGGCGGCTTTGTATTTCCTTATCTTCTTCCCAAGCGGCTGAAGCCCCAGAAGGTCAAGGGCCATACGCACCCGGCGAACAGTACGATCAGCAGATAGCGGATGCCGCCGGCGATCTCCGCCGCACCGCCGCACAGCGCGATCAGCGGCGCTTTCAGCCCCGCCCGGATAGCCAGCAGCAGTCCAAAGCCCGCCACCAGCTTGATGAGCTGCGCCCACCACACCGCCTCCGTCTCAAAGCGGATATACCGCCGATCCAGAATGTTGGTGGCCAGCAGGCCCAGCGTGGCGCCTACGAACTTCCAGCCGTTGGACAGGGCGCTGACATAGTTGGCGGTGTCCTCCGCCGTGGCCCCCGTGTCGCCCCGCAGGTACAGGTACGCCACGAACGCCCCGCTGCACACCACCATGGATCCAATGACCCACGTCAGCACCCACGGCCGACGGTCGGCCTCCTCCATCACCGGATAGAGCGCCAGCACCAGCACCGCGCCCATGGCCAGCGCCACACCCACGTCCAGCGGCGTGTGGACGCCCAGATACATCCGGCTGAAGCAGATCAGCACCATCACCGCGATGCACACCCACCGCAGCCACGGCGTCTTGGTGTACCGCGCCGTGCCGCCGTACAGCGTCACCGCGTTCTGCGTGTGGCCGCTGGGGAAGGAGTAGCCCGACGCGCCCGCTCTGGCGCTCTCCACAATGGTGAAGCCGGGGTCCTTGACCCACGGGCGGGGGACGGCGCACAGAATTTTCAGAAACTGGTTGAGGATGGTGCCGAAAAAGCCCACGGTCATCAGGTAGTAGCCCATCCGCTTGCTGATGCACCAGAACACGCCCACGGCAAACACCATGAAGCAGAGCTCATCGCCCAGATACGTCACCGCGCCCAGAATTTTGTCCAGCAGCGGCGTTCGGATCGACTCCAATGCGTACAAAAGCCCCATACTTTCCTCACTTTCCCGCCACGCTTCGGACAGGGCGGCGTTGTCGTCCAGATTATGGCTATTGTACACTATAATTCTTTTCTGTGCAACCGTTGACCGCGCAGCCACGGTTTGCTATACTTTTTCAAAACGAATAAATGGGAGGTCGCGCCTATGAAACCTGAAGAGCTGCTGCAGATCCTGCACACCGCAGAGAAATTGAAGGACACCACCCGTCACTGCGACACCTCCGGCGGACGCCGGGAGAGCGTGGCAGAACACAGCTGGCGTCTGGCGCTGATGGCGTTCCTACTGCGGGATGAGTTTCCCGCGCTGGATATGGACAAGGTGCTGCGGATGTGCCTCATCCACGATCTGGGCGAGTGCTTTACCGGCGATATCCCCTCCTTCTTGAAGACAGACGCCGATACGGAAAGGGAGGATGCCCTGCTGGCTCGGTGGGTATCGTCCCTCCCCGCTCCCTACTGCGCAGAGATGGCCGCGCTGTATGCGGAGATGGACGCGCTGGAAACCGAGGAGGCCAAGCTCTATAAGGCACTGGACAAGCTGGAGGCGGTCATCCAGCACAATGAGGCGCCGCTGTCCACATGGCTGCCCCGGGAGCGTGCGCTGAATCTGACCTACGCCGATGAAAATGTGGCGTTCTCCCCCTACCTCACCGCGCTTCGGAAGGCCATTCGGGCAGAGACGGAGAAAAAGCTCGCCGGCGGTGAATAAACACGGTGCAGGAAAGGTAGGAGGATAGCATGGAAATAAAGGAATATACAAAATTCAGAACAGATGAAATTCTTCCTCTCTATACGCAGGTTGGCTGGACGGCATATACAGAGGACATGGCCGCGCTGGAGCATGGCTTTCAGAACTCCCTGCTGATCCTGGCGGCCTACGAGAAGGACGCGCTGCTGGGTCTCATCCGCGTGGTCGGCGACGGCGCCACGGTGATATTTGTGCAGGATGTTCTGGTGTATCCCGAAAAACAGCGGCAGGGTATCGGCACGGCGCTGCTCAAAGCGGTACTCGACAGATACGCCCATGTCCGGCAAATCCAGTTGTTAACGGATAATACGCCTAAAACAGTGGCGTTTTACCGGTCGCTGGGCTTTTTAGAGCTTTCGGAGCTGGGCTGCTGCGGCTTTATGCGCGGCTGATGCATCCGACGCAGAGCGATACGAATATGGAGGAACGGTATATGGCAGAGGATGTGAATTTCACGACAGCTACCGACGCGGACGCGGCGGCTATCGTCGGCTTGCGGCATAGGATCTGGGGTACAACATACCGTGGCATCTATCCCGACCAGATGCTGGACAACTTTGCATGGGACTGGCACCATGAGCAAGAGCTGCGGCGGCTGCACGATCCGAAATACGCGGTGTATCTCATCCAGAAGGAGCGGCAGAACATTGGCTATCTGACGATACACCGCGGCAACGTTGTCACCCTGCAATCGCTGTATATCGTCTCCGAATGGCAACGGCAGGGCATCGGGCGGTGCGCCTTTGATTTTGTCGCGGCGTATTGTAGGAAGTGCGGTGTCTCCTTCTTTGTGTGCCACTGCGTTCCCCAGAACCACAATGCCCGCAAATTTTATGAGCGCATGGGCGGCGTGGTGATCGGAGAGGACTTGAACAACGAGGAATCGTGGCAGGACTCGATCCTCTATCGGTTTGCGCTGGCCTAAAACGGTAATAGGTAAAACCACCCGCTTGGCGGGTGGTTTTGCTTTTGCGGATTGGTTTAACATTGATTTCTCATGTGGCGCCTCCGCCAAAGCCGCCCACCCAGTCCGGACACGGTGGATAAAAAGAAAAACACCGCTCAGATGAGCGGTGTTTCTTCGTGTTGGCGCTACCTATCTTCCCAGGCCGTCTCCAGCCAAGTATTGTCAGCAGAAGCGAGCTTAACTTCCGTGTTCGGGATGGGAACGGGTGGACCCTCGCCCTAATCAGCACCAACTACCGATCGCAGCCGCATACACGGCAACGACCTATTCAATTTGGAGAAAAGTGGTGACCCGTACCGGATTCGAACCGATGTTAAAGGCGTGAGAGGCCTCTGTCTTAACCACTTGACCAACGGGCCGTATAGAAAATCACCGGCGATCGGGTCGGTGATTTCTTATGGTACACCTTCAGGGACTCGAACCCTGGACACCCTGATTAAGAGTCAGGTGCTCTACCAACTGAGCTAAAGGTGCATAACGATTTAGCATCGTTATTATAGACGATGCTTTTTCGTTTTGCAAGACTTTTTTTACGTATCACGGCAATTTTTTTCAAAGCGCGGCCTATATGGACAGAAACGACGGAATATCGCTTTCCAAACCGCCGCGTTTGTGGTATGATGCAGGTCTATATCAAAAGGGGGCGGGATGCGAAGTGCAGTACGGACAGGTGGTGCGGGCGCGGTTTCTGGCGCGGCCCAACCGCTTTATCGCCTACGCGGCGCTGGAGAGCGGCGAGACAGTGGTGTGCCATGTGAAGAACACGGGGCGCTGCCGGGAGCTGCTGACGCCGGAGGCCGTGGTGTATCTGGAGCGGGCGGCCAACCCCCACCGGAAAACGGCGTATGACCTGATCGCGGTGGAGAAGGGCGGCAGGCTCATCAATATGGACGCGCAGGCGCCCAACCGCGCCTTTGCGGAGTGGGCGCGGACCTTCGACCCGGCGGCGGAGACGGTAAAGCCGGAGTTCGTGTTCGGCCAGTCCCGGCTGGACTTCTGCCTGGCGGGGCGGGAGGGGCTGCATCTGGTGGAGGTCAAGGGCGTGACGCTGGAGGACGGCGGCCATGCCCGCTTTCCCGACGCGCCCACGGAGCGGGGCGTCAGGCACCTGCACGAGCTGGTGCGGGCGGTGGAGCTGGGACACCGCGCTACGGCGTTCTTCGTCGTCCAGATGGAGGACGTGACGGATTTTGCCCCCAACGACGAGACCCACCCGGCCTTCGGCGCGGCGCTGCGGCAGGCGGCTGCCGCGGGGGTGCAGGTGGCGGCGTACAGCTGCCGCGTAACGCCGGACAGCATGACCATCCACCGGCCTGTGCCGGTGATCCTGTGAGGAGAGAGCGGATATGACGCTTCTGGAGATATTTCTGGTGGCCATCGGCCTGAGTATGGACGCCTTCGCGGTGGCCATCTGCAAGGGACTGGCCATGCCGCAGATCAACAAAAAGCAGACCCTGCTCATCGGGGCGTATTTCGGCGTGTTTCAGGCGCTGATGCCGCTGGCGGGCTGGCTGCTGGGCTCCCAGTTCGCCGGCTATGTGACGAAGCTGGCGCCGTGGATCGCCTTTGTGCTGCTGGTGTGGATCGGCGGCAGCATGATCCGGGAGAGCCTGTCCCAAGGCGAGGAGGACGGGAAGCCGGAGCCGGCGGAGCTGCGGCACAGGGAGCTTCTCATGCTGGCCGTCGCCACCAGCATCGACGCGCTGGCGGTGGGCGTCAGCTTCTCTATGGTAGAGCTGTCTGTCTCCATCGGCACGGCGGCGGCGCTCATCGGCTGTACCACCTTCGCCATCTCGGTGGGCGGCGTGTTTGTGGGCCATATTTTCGGCGCCAAGTATAAAAACCGGGCGGAATTCGTGGGCGGCGCCATTCTGATGCTCATCGGTCTGAAGATCCTACTGGAGCATTTCGGCGTGCTGTAAAAAGGCGCATATTGCGGGAGGGTGCGTATCGGCGCGCCCTCCTTTCTCATGCACCGAGATTTTACACAGATTTTACAAGATGCTTACCGCGGATTTGACAATGGTGTGTTATCCTGCGGATGGTCAGAAATGTGTAAAATAAGGAGAGCGAGATATGAGTATTTTCGATGTGCTGACGATGATCGGCGGACTGTGCCTGTTCCTGTTCGGCATGGATCTGATGGGGCAGGCGCTGGAGCGCCGGGCCGGCGGGCGGCTGCGGACGCTGCTGGACAAAATGACCGGCCGGGTCATGACCGGCTTTCTGACGGGTATGGCCATTACCGCCGTGATCCAAAGCTCGTCGGCCACCACCGTGATGGTGGTGGGCTTCGTCAACTCCGGCCTGATGACGCTGCGGCAGGCCATCAACGTTATCATGGGCGCCAACGTGGGTACCACCGTGACGGCGTGGCTGCTGAGTCTGGCGGGCATCAGCAGCGGCAATGTGTGGATCGATCTGCTCAAGCCCACCTCCTTTACGCCGGTGCTGGCGCTGGTGGGCATCGTTCTCTATATGTCCTGCAAGAGCGGCAAGAGAAAGGATACCGGCGTGATCCTGCTGGGCTTCGCCACGCTGATGTTCGGCATGGACACCATGAGCGGCGCGGTGGCGGGGCTGAAGGATGTTCCCGCCTTCGCCCAGCTGTTCGTCGCCTTTAAGAACCCGGTGCTGGGCGTGCTGGCGGGCGCGGTGCTGACGGGCATCATCCAGTCCAGCTCCGCCTCCGTGGGTATTTTGCAGGCGCTGGCGGTCACGGGGCAGGTCAGCTATGCCGCCGCCATCCCCATTATCATGGGGCAGAATATCGGCACCTGCGTCACCGCGCTGCTGTCCTCCGTGGGAACGAACAAGAACGCCAAACGCGCCGCCGTGGTGCATCTGATGTTCAACGTCATCGGCGTGGTGGTGCTGCTGACGGCGTTCTGCATCGTCAAGGCGGTCTTTGCCCCTTCAATTCTCCAAATGCCCGCCACCATGTACGGTATCGCCGTGGCCCACTCCTGCTTCAACGTGATCTGTACGGCGCTGCTGCTGCCCTGCGGCGGCCTGCTGGAGAAGCTGGCGGTACGCCTTGTACCGGACGGCCCGCAGGAGAAGGCGGAGCAGCCGGTGGAGCTGGACGAGCGCCTGCTGGCCACGCCGCCGCTGGCTTTGCAGCAATGCCGCGCCGTGGCGGAGGAGATGGCCGCCTGTGCGGCGGAGGCGCTGAACCGCGGACTGGACGCCTTTTCCGCCTACACGCCGGAGCTGGCGGAGGGCATCCGGCGGGATGAAAAGCGCTGCGACCGGTACGAGGACGCACTGGGTACCTATCTGGTGCGGCTGAGCACCCAGCAGATGGGCGCGGCGGAGAGCGAGGAGGCCACGGAGCTGCTCAAGACCATCGGCGACTTTGAGCGTATCTCCGACCATGCCGTCAACGTGCTGGAGTCGGCGGAGGAGCTGCGGACAAAGGGACTGACCTTCAGCAAGACGGCGCAGCGCGAGCTGGACGTGCTGTCCAAGGCGGTGCGGGACATCCTGACGCTGGCGCTGCGGGCCTTCCGGGAGAAGGACATGGACGCCGCCGGACAGGTGGAGCCGCTGGAGCAGGTCATTGACGACCTGAAGGAGCAGATGCGGACGCGGCACATCCTCCGGCTGCAGCAGGGGCAGTGCAGCATCGAGACGGGCTTCGTCTGGTGCGACCTGCTGACGGATCTGGAGCGCACCTCCGACCACTGCTCCAATATCGCGGGCTGCGTCATTGACGCCGCCCAACACGACCTGAACCTCCACGAGACGCTGCGCAGTGTGCGCCACAGCGACGGGACATACCGCCAGCGGCTTGATGCCTGTGCAGAGGTGTACCGCCTGCCGCCGCCGGAGCAGGCATGAAAAACAGCCCCCATCCCGGCGGATGGGGGCTGTGCGTTTACAGGTGGGCGACGACGTCCATGGTGATGCGGGCGGTCAGACCCCACAGGGGGTGGGGCAGTCCGTGGTAGACCGGCACCTCCATGTAGTAGGCGCGCCACGGATAGTCGGCGGAGACGCCCACCTCGCCGTAGGGGAAGTCGGGGACGTCCATTGGCTGGCGGTGTGCGTAGACCGCCGGCGGGTGGTCACGCAGCCATTGCAGGGGGACAAGAAACGTGTCCGCCACCTCCGCCTCGCTCGGACGCATGGCATCCAGCGCGGCGCTGTCTACCTGCCCCAGCACCGGGCGGAGCAGGCAGCCGGAGCGGATGTGGAGAAAGTCCATCTCCCCGATGATCTCCACGGCCTCCGGCGGGATAGCCAGCTCCTCCCACGTCTCCCGCAGGGCGCACTGTACCGCCGTCTCGCCGCGCTCTATTTTGCCGCCGGGGAAGCACACCTCGCCGGGCTGATGCACCGCGGCGGAGCGGATCTCGTAGAGCAGGGCGGGGCCGTCCGCCGTTTCCACCAGCGGCACCAGCACGGCGGAGCCGCCTCTGGCACCCATGAGGGTGGGGATGTGGCCGGTGTAGGCCCGGCACAGTGCGGAGATGTCCATAGCTTGTACGTCCCTTCTGCAAAAATTCCCCCGCCGTAGGGCGGGGGAGGCGTTTACCGGCCGCCGATGTGGTCAGCAGCCGCAGCCACAGCCGTTGTTGTTGGTGTTCCCGCAGCCGCAGCCGCAGCTGCTGCCATTGCCGCAGAACAGGAACAGCAGGATGATGGCGATGATGATCCAGCAGCAGCTGCCGCCGCCAAAGCAGGAATTCTGATTACACATAGTGTGACCTCCTATGAAGATTTGACCGTCTTGCCGGTCTCATTCTCATAGTATGCCGGTCGCAGGAAAGTGTGCCGTCACTGGCGGGAAATGCGGTAGCTCAGGGTCAGCAGCGTGTCCACAAAGTGGATATCCTCGAAAAATACGCCCGGCTCGTCGGTGGAAAGCTCCACGTTGGTGAAGTTCCAGAAGCCGCGGACACCCAGCCCGATGAGCCGGTCCGCCAGAGGCTGCGCCACGCTCTGCGGCACGGTGAGCACCGCCACGTCGGGGTGGTAGTTGGCCACATATTCCTCCAGCTCGTCCATGGAGCGGACAGCCACACTGCGGATCTCTGTGCCGATGAGGGCGGGAGAGACGTCAAAGGCGGAGTCGATGCGGAAGCCGACCTTGTCGAAGTCGAAGTTCTGGAGCAGCGCATGACCCAGATGGCCCACGCCGACGACGATGATCTTGTGGCCGCTGTCGATGCCTAAAATATGGCCGATCTCGGCGCGCAGCTCCGCCACGTTGTAGCCGTAGCCCTGCTGGCCGAATTCGCCGAAGCAGCTGAGATCCTGACGGATCTGGGAGGCCGTGATGTCCATCTTCGCGCCCAGCGAATTGGAGGAGATGCGGACGACGCCCTTGTTGTAGAGGTCATCCAGATAGCGGTAGTAGCGGGGGAGTCGGTGGATCACGGCGTCGGAGATCTTCTGCTTTTTCATATAAAAACCTTCTTTTGGGATGAGATACGGTGCATGGCACCTGAAACAATGGTGTTATTTTACCGCATGACGGGCGAGTTGTCAACTTTTTTAACAATCTTTCAGCAAAAAAGTTTTTAGAAAACGGCTTTACATCTTCGGCAAGACCTGTTATAATGCTAAGGCTGAACATACAGCGACAATCAAATATGCGCCCGTAGCTCAGTTGGATAGAGCGTTAGACTCCGACATTTCAGGCGTTTCCAGTTGAGATATGGCGCAAAGCCTTGCCGCACCTGCGTTTGCGGGAACAGCAGAGAAAAAGTGCGTGGTCGTTGACTACTATTTGACGACTATCGCAGAAACCCACAACCAAATATGCGCCCGTAGCTCAGATGGATAGAGCGTTAGACTCCGACTCTAAAGGCCGCTGGTTCGAATCCAGTCGGGCGTACCATAAGGTGGCAACAATTCGGATATTTTAAGCGCAACGCTTAGAATACCAAAGGGTTGCCGCCTTTTTTATTTCAAATTTTGCACTCAGGAAAAAAGATATTTTCGCGTTATTTTGGTAATCGGGGGGATTCGAACTCCCTTTTCATAGACTTGAAGGCAAAATTCTGAGAAGCGCCCTTTTTGCGGGCGCAGAATAGAGCGTTTTTTCTTCAAAATTTCATACGATCTTTCAGGCGTCTGTTTGTTGGTTTCGTCGAAGCCATCAAATAGGCGCCCTTTTTCATTTCACAACTTAATCCGTCAACCGGCCGGAGCATTTTTAGGATGCTCCGGCTTATTTTTTTGCAGGAGGAACACAAAATGGACAGTCAAAATGAAACGGCACAGCTCCGTTACCTCGAAGAGACCAGTATCCGCCTTCGCCGCATGGATTTTGAAACCATGCCCGCGGAGGATCAGCAGCTCCCCGTCAAATGGAACGGCAGCGACCTCTGCCGTATCTCCGGCAAAGGCAGCGTGCTGTACCAGCAGGAGCGTGTCGATGCCCTCGGCGCGCAGGACACTTTGCAGGCGGTGATCGACACTGCTAAAATGACTTCAGAATACATGGCGATTCTGGAAACTGCCCCGCGGCTCGAGGCGACCGATCTCACTGGTGACTACCGCATCCTTGCTGACTTCGGTGACGCAGTGCTGGCGGGCCACCCCACCGAGCGGGGCGTCCAATTCGTGACTTGGGAGTGGGACTTCGACCGCAAAGGCGTCCATCACGGACACTATTTTCAGGGCGACTACGAAGCCGCTAAACGTGACTTTACCGTGCGCAGCGGGCTTGTTCCAAAAGGCGCCCTTTTTAAGCCGGAGCAGCTTGCGGAGATCTACCGTGCGCTAAGGTTTGTCCGTGAACAGGATGAAAGCCTTTCGTTTGGACGGGATCGGGAACTGGCGGAGTTGATGGAGCAGGTCGGCGGACTGCTGCCCACGGATGCTCTGCGGCAGCGAGACGCACCGGAACAGAGCACCATGACAATGAAATAAGTATCCACGCAGGCCGGACAGAAATGTCCGGCATTTTTGTATACCAAAACCACGCGTTAGACGCGTGGTACGGTAAGAATTAAATAGTTGAGCAGAAAAAAA
>ERZ507062.110-NODE-110-length-51150-cov-9.23634_pt1 | contig 51150 bp, 49 predicted proteins | sample MGYA00513786_ERZ507062 | MGnify/ENA metagenome assembly ERZ507062 | reverse complement strand
GAACTGTTCACAAGTTTTATGGTATAATTTGAATACGAAAAGTGAGCAACAAATCGGAATTTGACGAGGTATTGATAGAATGGTAGAAGTAAAATTTTATGACAATGTCGCAGATGAATTTTTGAAGTTTGCAGTGATAATATCCAAAACAGATAACAAGTGGGTATTCTGTAAACACAAAGAAAGAGAGACTTATGAAATACCAGGAGGTCACAGAGAACCTGGAGAAAGTATTTTAGAAACAGCTAAAAGAGAATTACAAGAAGAAACAGGAGCAGTTGATTTTAGAATTGAACCAATATGTGTGTATTCTGTTAAAGGAAAGACACGAGTAAATGAAAATATTGATGATGAAACTTTCGGAATGTTATTTATTGCAGACATTAACTCATTTGAGGAATTACATAGTGAGATTGAGAAGATATTGATTTCAGATAAGTTAGTTGAAAATTGGACATATCCTTTAATTCAACCTATATTGATTGAAGAAGCAAAAAAAAGAGGCTTTATATAAATAGACAAGCAACGGAAACTTTCAGTTTGGCGAACTGATAAAATCCCTTTAGGAACTAAAGGGCGCACTTCTATACTCTCCTATCGGGAGTATGTGCGTCCTGCGGAGCTTCATTCTCCGTCAGCAGAAAAAACTGCCAGACCGAGAATGTTTCGTCACTTTGTTCCGTCAAGGGAGCTACACTCCCTTGCGACGCTTGTGCGTCTATCCCTTGTGGACTTGCCGTCCGCAAACGGTTTTGACAAACCGTTTGCCGCCAGCAAGTTTGAAGATTAGACATAAACAAATCCTCCGCATGGTCTAAGCCATACGGAGGATTAACTGTTTTACGGACACCCGTCTATACGCTGCGGGACTCTTTTTATATTGGGTTTTTACAGACCCAGCGCGGCCTTGAGGGCGTCCACGCGGTCGGTCTTCTCCCACGTCACGCCCAGATCCTCGCGGCCCATGTGACCGTAGGCCGCCAGCTGGCGGTAGATGGGCTTGCGCAGATCCAGATCGCGGATGATGGCGGTGGGACGCAGGTCAAAGACCTTCTCCACAGCGGCCTCCAGCTTGTCGTCGGTCACCACGCCGGTGCCGAAGGTCTCCACCAGCACGCTGACGGGACGGGCCACGCCGATGGCGTAGGCCAGCTGCACCTGGCACTTCTTGGCAAGACCGGCGGCCACCACGTTCTTGGCCACCCAGCGGGCGGCGTAGGCGGCGGAGCGGTCCACCTTGGTGGGATCCTTGCCGGAGAAGGCGCCGCCGCCGTGGGGGGCGCTGCCGCCATAGGTATCCACAATGATCTTGCGGCCGGTGAGACCGGTATCGGCGGCGGGGCCGCCGTTGACGAAGCGGCCGGTGGGGTTGACGTAGATCTTCGTCTCGCCGTCCAGCAGATGGGCGGGGACGGTGGGTTTGATGACCAGCTCGATCATATCCTTGCGGATCTGCTCCAGAGAGACATCGGGGCTATGCTGGGTGGACAGCACCACGGTGTCCACGCGGATGGGTGTGCCGTTCTCATCGTACTCCACGGTGATCTGGGTCTTACCGTCGGGACGAAGATAGTCCACCAGACCCTGCTTGCGCACGTCGGTCAGGCGCTTTGCCATCTTCTGGGCGATGGAGATAGCCAGCGGCATCAGCTCCGGCGTCTCGTCACAGGCGTAGCCGAACATCATGCCCTGGTCGCCGGCGCCGTTGTCCAGCTCGCTCTCGCCCTTGGCCTTGGCCTCGTAGCTCTTGTCCACGCCCAGCGCGATGTCGCTGGACTGCTCGTCGATGTTGGTGATGACAGCGCAGGTGTTGCCGTCAAAGCCGTACTGGGAGCGGTCGTAGCCGATGTCCAGCACCACCTGACGGGCGATCTTGGCGATATCCACATAGCAGTTGGTGGTGATCTCACCCATGATGTGGATCAGGCCGGTGGAGGCGCAGGTCTCGCAGGCCACGCGGCCGTTGGGGTCCTGCTCAAAGATCGCGTCCAGCACCGCGTCGGAGATCTGGTCGCAGATCTTATCGGGATGCCCCTCGGTAACGGATTCAGAAGTAAACAGATGTCTTGCCATGATAATTTCTCCTTTCTTTTGGGAACACGCAACAAAAAAAGCGCTCTGCCGAACCGACAGAGTGCTGAAGCTTTCTTGCCTTCCCTCATCTTTCGATTCGTTCGCCGGATTTGGCACCTTGAAAAAACAGGTTGCCGTGGCTTCATCGGGCCGGTCCCTTCGCCACTCTTGATAAGGTATGAACTTGTGCCATATATGATAGCAGGTTTTTTGCGGTTGTCAATAGGTTTTTCGAAAAAAACGGAAACAATTTACTTTCTGGAAACTTTTCCATTGTTCAAAAAAATGACATGACTTTTTCCGCCCTATGCGCTACAATAAGCGTTACTTGAATTTGTACAGGAGGAAATTCCCCTTGAAAAAGCTCTATGACGGGGTGCAGCGTTTCTGCGCCGCCCACCCCCGCTTCGGTATCCCCAATCTGATGCGCGTCATCGTTATTGGCAACGTGGCGGTGTACATCCTGTCCATGCTGACAATGTACACCAATCCCGCCGCGCTGGACTTTCTCAAGTTCAACCTGAACGGTTTGCTCCACGGCGAGATCTGGCGCATCGTGACGTTCATCTTCTACCCCAGCTCCAGCTCTCCCTTCTGGCTGCTCATCAGCCTGTACTTCTACTACTGGATCGGCACCACACTGGAGCGGCAGTGGGGTACCGCCAAGTTCAATCTCTACTACTTCAGCGGTATGCTGCTGACGGTGCTGGGTACGATTCTGGCCAGCGTCATCACCGGCAACAACTTCATCAATGCAGAAGGCACTCCCTATGTGAACCTGTCCATGTTCTTCGCCTTCGCCATGCTGTTCCCGGACACCACGGTGCTGTTCATGTTCTTCCTGCCGGTGAAAATGAAGTGGCTGGCGTATCTGGACGGCGCGCTGTTCGCCTTTGACATCATCCGCGCCATCGGCCTGCACGACTGGGCTGGCGTGGTGCTGCCGGTGGTGGCGCTGCTGAACTTCGCCGTGTTCATCTGGCCGGAGGTGCACTATCTGGCCGCCCGCACCAAGAGGCAGTACAGCCCTAAGACCGTGCAGTACAAGCAGGCGGTAAAGCAGCAGGAGAAGGAAAAGGGCTACCACCACAAGTGCGCCGTCTGCGGCCGCACCGACACGGACTACCCCGACCTCCAGTTCCGCTATTGCAGCAAGTGCGCGGGCTACCACTGCTTCTGTCAGGATCACATCTTCAACCACGTCCACTTCACCGAGGAATAATATGCTACACCCCCCTCCGACCCTCGCGGTCGGAGGGGGTTTTTTATGTCCGCGCCGCCGCGGTTCTATTTTTTCACTTTCCCTCTTGACACAGAACTGTATCATTCGTATAATACAGTTAGTAACCGTACTATTTGAGTAATACAGTTTTGCAGAGAGGAGGCGAGACACATGATCTCATTCGAGGCGTTCCGCCAGACGGACGGCACGCCCATCTATCTCCAGATCATCCGCTACATCCAGCAGGGAGTGGCGGCAGGCACCATACAGGACGGCGACGAGCTGCCCTCCCGGCGGGTGGTGTCGGCGCTGCTGGCGGTGAACCCCAACACGGTGCAAAAGGCGTTCAAGCAGCTGGAGGACGAAGGGCTTGTGACCTCCCGCGCCGGCGCCAAGAGCTGCATACAGGTCACGCCGGAGCAGATCGCCGCCCTGCGCAGGGAGCTGCTGGAAACGGAGATGCAGGCCATGGTGGACGCCGCCAAACGCCTGGGACTGACGCGGGAGGACGCCCACCGCCTGCTGGACACACTGTACGACAAGGAGGGAACGGACGCATGAGAAAGCATTTATCCGTACTGGCGCTGGCGGCACGCGGTACCGTATGGCGGGTCTTAGCTGTCACGCTGCTGGCGGCGGTACTGTCCGGCGCGCTGTTGTGGCTGATACCGGCGCAGGAGCCGGACGCCGTCATCGTAGCGCCGGACGGTACAGAAACGCCGCAGTATGAGCTGGTCGATTTCTGCAAGCTGCCCGGCAAGACCGGCGCAGCCATCGCCTGTGCCGCGGGCTTTGCCGCCCTGCTGGCGGTGCTGAGTCTCAACGGCTGCGGCTACGGGGCGAAAACCGGCTGCACCGTGCAGCGCCTGCGGGTCGGCGAAGGCTCGCTGTGCCTGTGGTGGACGCTGCACTACGCCGTGTGCGTGCTGTTCTACTGGGCGGTGATGGCGGCGGTGTTCACGGCGGTGGTGAAGCTGCGGATCGACGCATGGACGCCGCCCCCGTACTACGGGTATACCATCGGCGGGCAGACCCTGCTGCTGACGATGTACGGCGGCAAGTTCCTGCACCACCTGCTGCCCCTGCGGGACGCCACCGTGTGGGTGGAAAATCTGCTGCTGACGGCGCTGTGCGCCGCGGCCGCCGCCCAATTCTCCCACGCACAGCGCCGGGGACACTTCAGCATCGCGCCCTTGCTGGCGCTGGCGCTGACCATTCTCAGCTTTTTCTTCCCCATGGGCTCCAGCACCACCCTGCTGGTGTGCCTGGTCACCGCCTTGGCACTGGGCATCACGCTATGGCAATTCCAGAAAGGAGAGACGGACGATGATGGAAAAACGGACTTCCGCTCTGCGCAGAGCACTTGAGCGCATCCTGCCCCCCAACGTACCGGCGGACACCATGCACGGCATCATCGTCGGCAGTCTGGCCATCGGCGCACTGGCGGCTGCCATTGACTTCACCGTGCATTACGCCGCGACCTACCGGGGTATGTTCTACTGGGACGGACGGCTGATGGACACGGCGCTGATGGGCCCCTTCTCCGCCTATGCGGAGCCGGTGGTCATCGTGTTCGGCGTGGTGGTGCTGCTGGCGCTGCTGTCCGCCGTGATGCTGTACAGCTCCTATTATCTGGGCGGACGCAGCATCTACCTGATGCGCCGTCTGCCCGATGGGCGGCAGACCCTGCGGCGTCAGGTGTGGACGGCGCCGCTGCTGTGGGCGGTAAGCACCGTGGTGCTGTGTGCGCTGGTGCTGGGCCTGTGCTACGGGGCGTGGTACTGCATCACCCCCAGCCAGTGCCTGCCCACGGAGGAGAATGTCCAGCGGGTCATGAACGCCATTGCGTCGTCGCCCTATTCCAGCTAAGGAGGGAACTCATATGCTTGAAATCAATCATGTCAGCAAGAAATACGGTGCCAAGGAGGCGCTGCACGATGTGTCCCTGACGCTGCCACGCGGGCAGATCGTGGGGCTGTTCGGGGAGAACGGCGCGGGCAAGACCACGCTGATGAAGTGCGCGCTGGGTCTTGTGCGGCACGAGGGCGCGGTGACGCTGGACGGCACCGCCATCGACCGCACCAACATCGACCGGCTCAGCTTCGCCACCTGCGAGCACTCCTTCTTCCCCGCTCTGACGGCGGCGGCCCACCGGGACTTCTACGCCGCCCACTTCCCCCGCTTCAACGGCAAGCGGTTTCAGCGCCTGATGGACTTCTTCTCCCTGCCCATGGACAAGAAGCTGCGCAGCTTCTCCGCCGGTATGCAGAACCAGTTCGAGGTCATCATGGCGCTGTCGCAGGGCGCGGACTATATCCTGATGGATGAGCCCTTCGCGGGCAACGACATCTTCAACCGGGAGGACTTCTACAAGGTGCTGCTGGGCATCCTGACAGAGCAGGAGACGGTGCTGCTGAGCACCCACCTCATTGAGGAGGTCAAGGACTGCATCTCCCGCGCCGTCCTGATCCGGGAGGGCGTCATCGTGGGTGACTGCACCGCCGACGCGCTGGAGGAGTCCGGCCGCGACCTGATGACCTACATCAAGGAGACGTACCACTACCGGGCCGACCGGGTCAGCCGCGCACTGGGCGAGCTGACGGACGGAGAGGCGGGTGAGGACGGATGAAGCGCTGTCTGACAGCTGCGGCGGCGATGCTGGTGCTGGCCGCCGTCCTGCTCCCCGCCCTGTCCCTGCGGCTGGACGGCACCGCCACCCCCCTGCCCTACACCGTCGCCCTTGCACGGGGCGACATCGCGGCGGCGGAGGGTCTGCGCTTCCGCACCGCCATCAAGTACGGCTCCCAGCTGCGCTGGGACACCGTTTACGACGTACACGACAACACGTGGGACACCACCCACCGTCTGGTGAACAGCCAGGGCAGCGGCCGCCTTAGTTTCTACGACCGGCAGCAGGAGCGGGATGAACTCTACTACGGCCTCTACACCGACCGACGGTATATCTCTCTGGTAGAGCAGCCGGACGGCCCGCTGATAACCCGTCTCATCCAAGGCTATCAGACCTATGGGAACAACGATCCCTACGGCAATGGCAGGGGCTATACCGAGCGGATACGGCTGCGGGAGCTCTACGACACCTATCCCCTGTACCTGTCCCCGGACTATGGGGATCTGAGCCCGCTGCTGCGGGACAGCGACAGAGACTACTACGCCGACTGCTATCCCGCCTTTGACAAGCTCCGTATCCCCGTGGGGGAGACGGACTGGATGGAGCCGACGCTCTATTACTACGCAGACAACCAGATGTATCTGTCCGGCGACACCACGCTCCACGCGGAGAATCGCTTCACCCCCTTCTCCATCGGACGGGAGGACGGCTTTCTGACCACGGTGGGCTTTGCCCCCGACGCAGACCCCCAGCCGGAGTGGGCGCCGGAGGGCTTCGGCCTGTGGTATGCCCCAATGGAGCTGAACAGCTACACATCCTCCGCCGGAGGCGGCTACTCCCTGCGTGTTCCGGACATGGCGCGGCTCCGGCTGGTCTATCCGCTGGATATCGCCGGGCAGCGGGTGGTGGGTCTGCAATTCACCTATGACCAGTCCGAGATCCTGCTGACCACGGCGGAGAACGGGCAGTACGTCCTGCGGGTGCTGGACGCCGCCGACTTCCACTGCAAGCTGACGCTGGTGGTGGATGAGGATGCGGAGTTACAGCACCACGAGGCCACCATGGGTACCCAGAACGGCACGTCCTACGAGCTGGACTGCTACAACTATGTGCTGCCGGTCTACAACAGCACCGAGGACCTGCTGGTGGCCTGCGCCGGAAATCACCTCACCGTGCTGCGTCCCGGCGGCGACGGCTGGGTGGTGGACTTTTCCTTCGAGATGGCGTGGCCGAGGTGGAACGAGGACGGGCAACTCATCTGGAGCGACCTCCGCTATCCGCTGGACGCCAGCGTCTACGGGTATGACTATGGCTACATCGACGGCTTTGGGTCGCCGGGGCTTTCAGACAAGCTGGACGATATCTCCATGCTCTACCGGGACGGCAAGCTGGCGCTTGCCACCGGCGACGGCGAGGGGACCTACACGCTGGTGTCGGTGTACGACCGCACCGGTATGCTGTACGGCGCGGTCCTCAAAGCGGGACTATCCACGCAGGCCGTCGGCGGTCCGTGGTGGTTCTTCGATCCCATGCGCCGCACAGAGCTTCTCTGGGACTGAGCGCACAGGTAAAGCCTCCGGTCTGACCGGAGGCTTTACTTTTTGTTTCCGTCCGGGAAAATGTTTCTTGACAAACGCCGTTTTGCGGTGATACACTCTGTATACAAGGCAGATTCTGCCGCGTACAAGTGCATATCGATCGGACGATGGGATCGGGAGAGATCGCAATTGCGGCGCCGAAGGGGAACGCAGAAGCTCTCAGGCAAAAGGACCGGTTCCGGACGATACTCCGAAAAGGCCGGACGGCAACGCCCGACCACCGAAGGTGCAACCTCCCATCGGGAGGGAATCTCTCAGGTAACTCAACGGGGGCACAAGGCCGTGATAAGCGGTTTTGTGTCCTTTTTTGCTGCCCAAAAACGATCCATGATCTTGAAGGAGGAAAAACGTATGAGCGAGCTGAAGCGTACCCAGCTGTATGACGTCCATGTGGCCGCCGGTGCGGAAATGGTGGACTTCGGCGGATGGGAGATGCCCATTCAGTACCCCGACGGCATTATTGCCGAGCACCTGTATACCCGACAGGTGTGCAGCCTGTTCGATGTGTCCCACATGGGGCGACTGCTCATTGAGGGCCCGGAGCGTCAGGCCTTTTTGCAGCACGTGCTGACCAGCAACGTGGCGGCACTGGATGTGGGTCTGGCACAGTACTGCATCATCGCCAATGAGAACGGCGGCGCCGTGGACGATGCCTACCTCTATATGTTTGAGGCGGACAACTATCTGCTGGTGGTGAACGCCGCCAACACGGAGAAGGATCTGGTGCATCTGCGCGCCGCGCTGACCGGCTTCGACTGCACCATCACCGATATCTCCAAGGAGTGGGCGGCCATCGCCGTGCAGGGTCCCAAGTGCAAGGAGCTGCTGATGGTTCTCACCGGCGGCAAGCAGCTGACCGAGCCCATGAAGAACGCGCTGGGCATCGTGTCGCTGGAGGGTCACGAGGCCCGCGTCGCCAAGACCGGCTACACCGGCGAGCCTCTGGGCTATGAGGTCTATGTCCGCAGCGCCGACGCCGCGTGGCTGTGGAACCGTCTGGTGGAGCTGGGCGCGCGTCCCGCCGGTCTGGGCGCCCGCGATACCCTGCGTATGGAGGCATCCCTGCCCCTGTACGGCCACGAGATGGGTACCGCCCCCGACGGCAGTGAGATCCCCATCTTCGCCGTGCCGCTGGCCAAGTTCGCCGTCAGCTTCTCCGCTCAGAAGGGCGACTACATCGGCCGCGCCGCGCTGGAAAAGCAGCAGCGCTACTTCAAGAAGTACATGGACCGCGACTTCGCCGATATGTCCGGTCTGCCCCGGAAGATCGCGCCCATCGCGCTGGTGGACCGCGGCGTCATGCGCGCCGGTATGGAGATCTATCAGGGCGACAAGCTGGTGGGCTGGGTCACCAGCGGCACCATGGTACCCTACTTCAAGACCGAGGGTGAGGGTCTCTCCACCGTCATTCTGGAGGCCAGCGGCAAGCGCGCCATCGGCCTGTGCTACATCGACAGCAACATCCTGACGGATGACCCCGTAGAGGTGGACGTCCGCGGCAAGCGGCTGAAGGCCGTGATCCCCGCCCGTCACATGAGCGTGGGCGCGCCTCCCTTTGCCCGCCCCCTGCTGTACGGCGTGGAGGAGGAGGCTCACAACGTGGGCAGCGGCGACCGCACCCCCAAGGCGCTGGAGCTGGTGAAGAAGGCGCTGGAGAACCACCAGTGGCGGCAGGAGCAGTGCGTCAACCTGATCCCCTCCGAGAACACGCCCAGCCGCGCCGTGCGGCTGCTCAGCGGCAGCGACCCCGCCTGCCGGTACGCCGAGCATAAGCGCGTGCTGGCCTTCTACGAGCGGGAGGTGTTCTACTATCAGGGTACCAAATTCATCGACGAGGTGGAGCGCCTGCTGGTGGAGGAGATGCGCGCCTACTTCGGCTGCACCGAGGTGGAGACCCGCACTCTCAGCGGCCAGATGTCCAACATGGCGGTGTTCTCCGCGCTGATGGACTGGAAGAACCGCTTCGACCGCAAGTCCGAGGCCAAGCGTCTGGGCTACGTCATGAACAATCACATCATCAAGGGCGGCCACCTGTCCGCCCAGCCCATGGGCGCGCTCCACGACTACATCGCCATCGATCCCGTAACGGAGAAGCCCGCCGTGGTGAACTTCCCCGTCTGCGCCGACAACCCCTACAAGATGGACGTGGAGGAGGCCAAGAAGCTCCTCGACCGCTATCGTCCGGAGCTGATCGTATTCGGCAAGAGCATGGTGCTGCACAAGGAGCCTGTGGCGGAGATCCGGAAGTTCGTGGATGAGCAGAATATCCACACCACCATCATGTACGACATGGCCCACGTGCTGGGGCTGATCGGCGACCACTTCCAGAACCCCTTTGCCGAGGGGGCGGAGATCGTCACCGGCTCCACCCACAAGACCTTCTTCGGCCCCCAGCGCGGCATCATCGGCGTCAACTACAAGGAGGACGATCTGAAGTACGGCCTGTGGAAAACCATCCAGAGCCGCACCTTCCCCGGCAGCGTATCCAACCACCACCTGGGTACCCAGCTGGGTATGCTGATGGCCGCCTATGAGATGAACCAGTTCCGGGACACCTACCAGAAGGCCGTCATCGACAACGCCAAGTCCTTCGCCCGCAGCCTGAAGGCCCACGGTCTGGACGTGGCCGGCGATCCCGCCATCGACTACACCGAGACCCATCAGGTCATCGTGTCCGTGGGCTACGGCGAGGGCCCGGAGATCGCCGAGCGTCTGGAGCGGAACAACATCGTGGTCAACTACCAGGCCACCCCCGACGAGGAGGGCTTCACCGCCTCCGGCGCGCTGCGCATGGGCGTCAGCGAGATGACCCGCTTCGGCTTCGAGGCCAAGGACTTCGACAAGCTGGCCGGTCTCATGGCGGACTGCATCCTCCGCGGCACGGACGTGAAGGAGGAGGTACAGAAGCTGCGCGGCGAGCATCTGGAGATGCGCTACTGCTTCGACGACGCCGAGATCGATCAGGTGCTGGAGGAGCTGGCCGCCAAGCTGGTGTAAGGCACCTATCCGCGACAAAGCATAAACATACACCCCGCCCCTGACGGGCGAGGCGAGGAACAAAACATATTTATATTTGATGGAGGTAATTTACTATGCTGTATCCTGCTGAGCTGCGTTATTCCAAGTCCCACGAGTGGGTCAAGACCGAGGACGGCGTGACCGTGGTGGGCATCTCCGACTTTGCCCAGAACGCGCTGGGCGACGTGGTGTTCGTGAACCTGCCCGAGGAGGGCGACAGCGTCACCGCCGGTGAGAACTTCGGCGATGTGGAGTCCGTCAAGGCCGTGTCCGATCTGGTCTCCCCCATCACCGGCACCGTCTGCGCCGTCAACGAGGAGCTGTTGGATTCCCCCGAGCTGGTGAACAGCGATCCCTACGGCGCATGGCTCATCAAGGTGGAGAACGTAGAGGGCAGCGAGGAGCTGCTGGACGCCGCCGCCTACGAGGCGTTCTGCACCGAGGAGGGCTGACATGGGCAGCTACATTCCCTCTACCGGGGCGCAGCGCGAGGAAATGCTCCGTACTGTGGGCGTCAGCAGCACCCGTGAGCTGTTCCGCGACGTGCCGCAGGAGATGCTCCTCACCGAGCCGCTGCATATCCCGGACGGGATGAGTGAGCTGGAGGTCAGCCGCGTGATGACCGCCATGGCATCGGCAAACCGCGTATACGGTACGGTGCTGCGGGGCGCCGGCGCCTACGACCACTACATCCCCTCCATCGTCAAGTACATTCCCGCCAAGGAGGAGTTCCTGACGGCCTACACCCCCTATCAGGCGGAGATGAGTCAGGGTCTGCTCCAGTCCATCTTCGAGTATCAGACCATGATCTGCGAGCTGACGGGCATGGATGTGTCCAACGCCTCCGTGTACGACGGCGCTACCGCCGCCGCCGAGGCCGCCGCCATGTGCCGCGACCGCAAGCGCCGTGTGACCCTGATCTCCGGCGCGGCCCACCCCGATACCATCAACACCGTCCGCACCTACTGCTACGGCACCGGCGACGAGCTGCGCATCGTACCGGTGAAGGACGGCAAGACCGATCCCGACGCCCTGCGGGAGATGCTGACGCCGGATGTCGCCTCCTTCTATGTGCAGCAGCCCAACTTCTTCGGCCTGTTCGAGGACGCGGAGGCGCTGGGCGCGCTGACCCACGAGGCCGGTGCGCTGTATGTGATGGGCTGCAACCCCATTGCGCTGGCCATCATGAAGACGCCTCGTGACTGCGGCGCGGATGTGGCCGTGGGCGAGGGACAGCCTCTGGGTCTGCCCATGGGCTGCGGCGGCCCGTATCTGGGCTATATGGCCACCACCGACAAGCTGACGCGCAAGCTGCCCGGCCGTATCGTCGGCGAGACGACGGACGCCGAGGGCCGCCGCGCCTACGTTCTGAGCCTTCAGGCCCGCGAGCAGCATATCCGCCGCGAGAAGGCCAGCAGCAATATCTGCTCCAACGAGGCGCTGTGCGCCCTGACCGCCGGGCTGTATATGTCCGTCATGGGGCCGGACGGCATGGCGCAGGCGGCGGAGCAGTCCATGGCCAAGGCACACTACCTCGCCAAGGAGCTGTGCGCCATCGACGGCGTGGAGCTTGTCTATACCGGCGACTTTTTCCATGAGTTCGTCACCCGTCTTCCGGAGCGTGAGAATGTTCTGGCGGCGCTGGCGCAGGCTGATATTCTGGGCGGTCTGCCCCTCGGCGGCGACGGCATCCTGTGGTGCGCCACAGAGAAGGTCTCCAAGGAGCAGCTGGACAAGGCCGTTTCCGTTGTGAAGGAGGTGCTGGCAAAATGAAGCTGATCTTTGAAAAGAGCGTTCCCGGACGCCGCTGCACCATTCTGCCCGCCTGCGATGTGGAGAACGTCTCCCTGCCCGCGTCCCTGCGGCGCGAGACGAAGCCCCTCCTGCCGGAGATGAGCGAAACGGATATCTCCCGCCACTATACCGAGCTTTGCAAGCAGGTACACGGCGTGAACTGCGGCTTCTACCCCCTCGGCTCCTGCACCATGAAGTACAATCCCCGCATTGACGAGGAGATGGCGGCGCTGCCCGGCTTTGCCGACGTACACCCCCTGTCTCCGGCGGAGGATCTGGACGGTATGCAGCAGGTGCTGGACACCGCGGCGCAGTATCTCTGCGAGATCACCGGTATGGACGGCATGACGTTCCAGCCCGCCGCCGGCGCCCACGGCGAGTTCACCGGCGTGCTGCTCATCAAGCAGTACCATGACGCCCGCGGCGACCACAAGCGCACCAAGATCATCGTCCCCGACAGCGCTCACGGTACCAACCCCGCCACCGCCGCCATGTGCGGCTACGACGTGGTGAACATCGCCTCCGGCCCTGACGGCTGCGTGGATCTGGACGCCCTCCGGGCCGCGCTGGGCGAGGATACCGCCGGTCTGATGCTGACCAACCCCAACACCGTGGGTATCTTCGACAAGAACATTCTGGAGATCACCCGCCTCGTCCACGAGGCCGGCGGCCTGTGCTACTACGACGGTGCCAACCTCAACGCCGTCATGGGCGTGGTGCGCCCCGGCGATATGGGCTTTGACTGCATCCACATGAACCTGCACAAGACCTTCGCCACGCCCCACGGCGGCGGCGGCCCCGGCGCAGGCGCTGTGGGCTGCAAGGACTTCCTGTGGGAGTATCTGCCCCACAGTGCGCTGGCAGAGGAGCCGGGACACATTCAGGTCCGCAGCTTCCGGGGCAACTTCCTGGTCGTCGTCCGGGCGCTGGCCTACCTGCTGACGCTGGGCAAGGAGGGCATCCCCGAGGCGGCGGAGAACGCCGTGCTCAACGCCAACTACCTGATGGCGAAGCTGAAGGGTACCTTCACCCCCGCCTACGACCGGCTGTGTATGCACGAGTTCGTGCTGGATCTCAGCGGCCTGAAGAAGGAGACGGGCGTCTCCGCGCTGGACGTGGCCAAGTCCCTCATCGACGAGGGCATCCACCCGCCCACCATGTACTTCCCCCTCATCGTCCACGAGGCACTGATGCTGGAGCCCACCGAGACGGAGGGGCCGGAGACGCTGGATCACGCGGCGGAGGTGCTGCGTATGCTGTACAGCAAGGCATTCGAGGACGCAGAGACCATGCACACCGCCCCTCACCATATGCCCATCGGTCGGCCCGATGAGGTGCAGGCGGCGCGCAAGCCCATCCTGCGCTGGAAGCCGGTCTGAGTCGCTGCCGCCGGATACCCTCCGGCAGCGGCTGCAACGACATAAAACGAGACAAAAAAAGAACGCCCCGGGGGCGTTCTTTTTTTGTCTCGTACAGCCGCATACGCCTATCCGTTCCGCAGGCGTACCGCGGTCATTTTCGTTACTGCTGCTTCTCCTTCTCCAGCGCCTCCGTCAGTGCGATGGACAGCTGATCGGGGCAGGAGGTGGGCTTGCCGCCGCAGTGGATGCCCTGCATCCGCGCAATGGCGTCCTCCGCCTTCATGCCGATCACCAGACGGCTGATGCCCTGCAAATTGCCGTTGCAGCCGCCCTCGATGCGGACGTCGCGGATGATGCCGTCCTCCAGCTTCACCGTCATGCTGTGGGAGCAGACGCCCTTTGTCTTATAGGTATACGTTGTCATAGTCCTGTTGTCTCCTTTTCGTTTTCCACCGGCGGCAGGATGACCACATCCAGCCGTCGGCGCATGGCGTATTCAATGGTGCGGCGCGTACCGCCGGGCTGTCCGTCGTGGACGGCGATGAGCATGGCGGCGTGATCCACCATGTACCGGTTCCGCCGCTGCATACACCCAGCGTCGTAGTGATCCTGCACCACCGTCTCGTAGTCACAGCGATCCACCAGCGACTGCCAGCGCGCCCGCTCCGCCTCCGGCCAGCCCTCCGGCTGGCTGGGACAGGGGATGGCGGCCTCCACCGTCACGTCGGGGTAGTCCCGCCGCAGCAGCAGCACCGCCTCGCAGGCGTAGAAGTCCACGCCCCGCGCCATGCCGCAGATAAAGTGGCGGTAGCCCTGGGCGCAGGCGCTTTCCGCCGCATCGTACAGCCGCTTCTTCAGCGCGGCACACCGGGGGTCGGATTCATCCTCGCCCCACGGCAGCTTCTCCGGCCGGTAGCCGGAAAAGCACACGGACATCTGTCTCGGCCCCATGCCGTCACCTGCCTTCCGCCGCTTATTGTACCCAAAAAGGAGAGATTTGTAAAGGGGTCATTCCGCCTCGTCCGGCAGGAACTCCATCAAGTCCCCCGGCTGGCAGTCCAGCGCGGCGCACAGCCGCCCCAGCGTCTCCAGGCGCACGGCCTTGGCCTTGCCGGTCTTGAGGATGGACAGGTTCGCCATGGTGATGCCCACCCGCTCGCTCAGCTCTGTCAGGCTCATCTTCCGCTTGGCCAGCATCACGTCCATATGAAATACGATCATACCACCACCTCACACCGTCAGGTCGCTCTCGTCCTGCAGCGCCGCCGCGTCCGCCACCAGACGACTGAGCGCCATGGCCATCACGCCCACCAGCGCGCACACCATGGTCCCGGCGGGCATGAGGATCACCGTCAGTCCCGGTGAGCCGGCGCCCAGCAGCCCCAGCACGATCACGCCCACAGGCACCAGCACCGCGTCGCAAAACGCCAGACGGGACACGGTACGCAGCGCCCGTGCGTTCTCCCGGCAAAATGCCTTGCCCCGTCCGATGCGGCCAAAGACCGCCCACATCCGGGTCATCGCCCAGAATACCGGCACGGCGAACAGCCACGCAAAGGCAAGGCACGGCCAGAACGCCCACGCAAACTCCGGGTCGGCCGCGGCGATGCCCCGTCCCAGCTCCGGCAGGAACCAGAAAAAGATGGCCGCGCACACCACCGCCGCGATCACAAGGCCGATACGCAGCAGCGCCGCCAGCCTCTTATGCTCGATACGCTTCATATCACCACATCCTTTCTGTGGTCAGCATAGCACACAGTTATATCGTTTGTCAATCATTATTTATTGTAATTCGATAAATATTTTCCGATGAACGATATGTTCCGATCCCATAGAGAAAACAGTTGCATTTTGTGGGAACATGGTGTATCATATGAGTCGAAAACAACCGCATATTTGTCTTCGGGGCGGGGTGTGATTCCCCACCGGCGGTATAGTCCGCGAGCGGCGTGAGCCGCAGGAACCGGTGCGATTCCGGTACCGACAGTATAGTCTGGATGAGAGAAGGCGTGTATGGCATTTTTGTAATGCTCTTTTTTGATGCGTACACCTTGGAAGGCAATTTTCCGGGTGTTTATCATCAAGAAGGAGTGTTTTTTTATGACTCAGAAGCAAAAGACCCATCGTATCGCGGTCGCCGCCCTGCTGGCAGCGGTGGCCGCCGTCCTCCAGTTCGTGGAGTTCTCCATCCCCGTCATGCCCGCGTTCGTCAAGCTGGACATCTCCGACCTGCCCGCCCTGCTTGGCACGTTCTCCCTCGGCCCCGTCTACGGCGTCGCCATCCAGTTTGTGAAGAACCTGCTGCATCTGCCCTTCGGCTCCAGCGCCTGCGTGGGCGAGCTGTCCAACTTCCTGCTGGGCGCTACCTTCGCCTTCATCGCCGGTATCATCTACAAGAAGCACAAGAACCGTTCCGGCGCTCTGTGGGGCTCTGTGGCCGGCGCCGCCGCCATGGCGCTCATCAGCCTGCCTCTGAACTATTTCATCGTCTACCCCGCCTATGTGGTGCTGTACGGCCTGCCGCTGGAGGGCATCGTGGGGATGTATCAGGAGATCCTTGGCACCGTGGCACAGATCCCCACCGGCAACGCCCTGTTCAACTGCCTGCTGGTGTTCAACGTCCCCTTCACCCTGTGCAAGGGCCTTCTGGACGTGGCGCTGTGCTTCCTGATCTACAAGCCCCTCAGCCCCCTGCTGCACAAGTAAACACAACGGCAGACGCGCCTGCGGGCGCGTCTGCTTTTTTCTCTTTTCAAACGCCGCCGCCTGTGGTATAATAGAACAAACATTCCACTTGAGAGGAGGGTCTGCCGTGGCCGACCGCATCATTTTCCACTGTGATCTGAACTGCTTTTTCGCGTCGGTGGAGCTGCTGGAGAAGCCGGCGCTGCAAAATGTGCCGGTGGCCGTCTGCGGCGACCCCGCCTCCCGGCACGGCATCATTCTGGCGAAAAACGAGCCCGCCAAGCAGATGGGTGTCCAGACGGCAGAGACGGTGTGGCAGGCCAAGCAGAAGTGTCCCCACCTCGTCCTCCTGCCTCCCCACCACAATCTGTACGCCGACTACTCCCGCCGGGTCAACGCCATCTACGGGCAGTACACCGATCTGGTGGAGCCCTTCGGCATCGACGAGAGCTGGCTGGACGTGACCGGCAGCCTCCACCTGTTCGGCGGCGACGCCCGGCAGCTGGCGGACGATATCCGCGGCCGTCTGCGGCAGGAGCTTGGGCTGACCATCTCCGTGGGCGTCTCCTTCAACAAGGTGTTCGCCAAGCTGGGCAGCGACTACAAGAAGCCGGACGCCACCACCGTGATCTCCCGGGAGAACTGGCGGGACATGGTGTGGCCGCTGCCGGTGGGCGATTTGCTGTACGTGGGCCGCGCCGCCCGGCGCACGCTGGCGCAGTACGGCGTGGAGACCATCGGGCAGCTGGCGGCGTGCAAGCCGGAGATGCTGGAGCAGCTCATGGGCAAGGCGGGCGTACAGCTCCACCGCTACGCCAACGGGCTGGACGATGCCCCTGTCCGCCCCCAGCACGAGCATGAGCCGGTAAAGTCCGTGGGCAACAGCACCACCTTTCCGGAAAACCTGACCCGCTGGGAGCAGGTGCGCGGCGGCTTGCAGACGCTCAGCGACAGCGTGGCCGGGCGGCTGCGGCAGCAGGGGCTGTACTGCGGCGGCGTAGCCGTGGGCGTCCGGGACGCCCAGTTCCGGACGGTCAGCCGCCAGATGCGTCTGCCCGGTCCCACCCACCTGATGCGGGACATCTACAACGCGGCGCTTACACTGACCCAACAGCTCTGGAAAGCGCCTACCCCCATCCGGCTGCTGTCCGTCACCGCCCTGTACATCACGGAGAGCGCCGACTCCTACCAGCAGCTGGATCTGCTGGCGGGCGACGCGCCCCTCCGCGACCAGCGGCAGGAGCAGCTGGAAAGCGCCATGGACGCCATCCGGGGCAAATACGGCAAAGATGCCATCGCCTTCGGCCACCGTGAAAAAATGGGCTGGGACGACTGAACCGCTTGTTGCAGTTTGCAAAAAAGCGTGTTAAAATATAGGGTACTCTGCCGGTATTTGCCGGCATTCGTAAGGTGGCTGTACCCCATGCAAGAGAACGAAATCCCCCGCGACAGGCTTGCCGGCCTGCGCCGTATCCCGCTAAGCTGGGTCTTTTTCCCGCTGGCGCTGCTATACCATGAGCTGCTGCTCCGCGCCTTTGATCCCGCCTCCGTGTTCTTCGATGGGGCGCTGCTGCCCATCGCGCTGGCGGCGATCGGGGGTGGTCTGCTGCTGAGCCTGCTGTGCGGCCTGCTGCCGTGGCGCAAGACCGTCCGCTGGGTCAGCCTGTGCCTGACGCTCCTGTGGTCTGTATTCGTCTGCGTGCAGTACTGCTGCAAAAGCTACTTCAAGACCTATTTCGCCCTGACCTTTATGGTCACCATGACCGGCCATGTGGTGGGCGACTTCGCCGCCACCATTCTGGAGATCATCCTGACGCGCCTGCCGTTTATCCTGCTGGCCATGCTCCCGCTGGTGCTGGCCATCGTCCTGCGCCGCCGTATCGTGCCGGAGGTGCGGACAGGCCGCACAGTGCTGCTGGTCATGGCGGGCCTTTCTGTATTGACCATCGGCGGCAGCGCCGTGCTGTTCCGTCTCGGCCCCAACGCCGCCCTCTACACCTACGACTTCAACACCGACAGCGCCGTGTCCAAGTTCGGTCTGGGCAGCAGTCTCGGTCTGGAGCTGACCTATGCCCTGACCGGCACCCCCGCGCCGCCGCTGCCCTCTCTGCCCCAGCCGGAGGAGCCGGTGGAGGACGTCACGCCGGAGCCTGTGGTCTACGGCTACAACACGCTGGACATCGATTTTGCCGCGCTGGCGGATTCCGCGTCCAACAACACGCTGGCCTCTATCCACCGCTATGTGGCGTCGCGTACCCCCTCCCGGCAGAACGAGTATACCGGGATGTTCAAGGGCAAGAATCTGATCCTGCTGACGGCGGAGGCCTTTTCGCCGTGGTTCATCTCCGAGGAGCTGACCCCTACGCTGTACCGCCTGACCCACGAGGGCTTCGTCTGCACCAACTACTACCAGCCCGGCTGGGGGCAGTCCACCACCGGCGGCGAATTTGCCGTCCTCACCGGCCTGCTGCCCACATGGATCGACAACAACGTCAGCTTCTGGGCCAGCCGCAACGACTATATGCCGCTGGCGCTGGGCAACCAGTTCCGCGCGCTGGGCTATCAGACCCCCGCGTGGCACGACAACACCTACAACTACTATAACCGCGACGCCACCCACCCCAATCTGGGCTACGACTATCAGGGCATCGGCAACGGCCTGACGCTGCCCAGCAGCTCCGGCAGTGGCTGGCCCTACTCCGATCTGGAGATGATGGAGGCCACGATGGACAGCTACGTGGATACCTATCTCGCCACGGGCCAGCCCTTCCACGCCTACTACATGACCGTCAGCGGTCACGGCGGCTACGGCTGGGGCCACGCCATGGCAGCCAAGAACCGTGCCGCCGCCCAAGCCGCCTACCCCGACGCCTCCACGCCGGTACAGGCCTATGTTGCCGCCAATCTGGAGCTGGAGGCGGCCCTGACCTATATGCTGGAGAAGCTGGAGGCCAATGGGATCGCTGACGACACGGTGATCTGCCTGTCCGCCGACCACTACCCCTATATACTGGCGGAGGCGGATGTGGACTACTACGTCGAGCTGACGGGCCGACAGGACACGGAGCTGGACACCTCCCGCTACCGCAACGCCCTGATCCTCTGGTGCGGCAGCATGGAGGAGCCCGTGACGGTGGACATTCCGTGCAGCGCCGTGGATATCGTCCCCACCCTCAGCAACCTGTTTGGTCTCCCCTACGACTCCCGGCTCCTGTCGGGCCGGGACATTCTGGACGACAGCTACAATGCCGCCAGTGCCGGTGGCTCTATCCCGCTGGTGATCCTGCCCACCGCCGCCGGTAACAGCTGGGCCACCGCCGCCGGCGTCTACGAGGCGCGCTCCCGCACGTTTACCCCCGCCCCCGGCGTCACGGTGGCGGAGGACTATGTGGACAGCATCAACGCCCTGATCCCCACAAAGTATACCTACGCCAAGCTGATGATCCAGTACGACTACTACCGTACCGTGCTGGGCGGTGACGACTGAGATGCAAGACCCCCGCGCCGTTTTGAACGGTGCGGGGGTCTTTCGTCTTGTATCGGGGCTTAGTGGCGGCCTACGCGATCCCACTCGTCCGGGTTCTCGTACACCAGATGGATATCCTCCAGATACGGCGTATCCAAGGGGTTGCTCATGGGGGCCGCCTCCTTGTAGCGCTCCAAGTTCCGGCGGGACTTCTCCGCAGGCTGCACCGTACCGGCGCCGGCGATGCATCCGCCGGGGCAGGCCATGCCCTCCAGCAGATAACCGTCGTACTTGCCCGTCCGGGCGGCACGCAGCATCTTGCGGCAGTTCTCCAGGCCCTCCGCCGCCACAGTCTTGACCTCCACCTCCGGGTGGAGCCGGTGGATCACATCCTCCACCGCCTTGGCTACGCCGCCGCCGGCGGCAAAGCCCACGCCGGGAGCCGACGCCTCATAGTGAGCGGTGTTGTCCTCGATCTGGTCAAAGTCGATGCCCTTGGCGTCGAACATCCCCCGCAGCTCCTCAAAGGTCAGCACGAAGTCCACATCGCTGCGGATGGAGCGGCGGCTGGCCTCCAGCTTCTTGGCGGCGCAGGGCCCGATGAACGCCACCCGGCAGCCGGGGTCCTTCTGCTTCTGCAGGCGGGCCGTCAGCACCATGGGCGTCATGGTCATGGAAATGTACGGTGCGAAACCGGGGAACTCCTTCTTGGCCATGACCGACCACGCCGGGCAGCAGGAGGTCGCCATAAACGGCTGCTTCTCCGGCACATCCCGCAGGAATTCCTCCGCCTCCTCGATGGCGCACAGGTCGGCGCCGATGGCCACCTCCACCAGCGAGTCGAAGCCCAGCAGCTTCATGGCCTCCCGGATCTGCCCCGGCGTCACGTTGTCGCCGAACTGTCCCCAGAATGCCGGTGCGATGATGGCGACCACCTTATCTCCCTTCTTGATGGCGTGGATCAGCTGGAACAGCTGGCCCTTATCCACAATGGCGCCAAAGGGGCAGTTCACCAGACACATACCGCAGTTGACGCACTTGTCGTAGTCGATGTCCGCCCGACCATGCTCATCCTGCCCGATGGCGTGCATACCGCAGGCCTCCTGGCAGGGGCGGGTGAACTTGATGATGGCCTGATAGGAGCAGGCGTCCTTGCACTTGCCGCACTTGATGCACAGGTTCTGGTCGATGACCGCCTGCCCTCTCTCCGTCCGGATGGCGCCCTTGGGGCAGGCGTGCTGGCAGTGCCGCGCCAGACAGCCCTGACAGGCATTGGTCACCTCATAGTGGGTGGGCGCACAGGCGTTGCAGGCATATTTGATGACGTTGATCAGCGGGGGATCGTAGTATTTCTCCGCGATGGCGCTCTCCTCCACGCCGTCGGACAGCAGCGAATGCTCCGTCACCGGACGCAGGGGCAGTCCCATAGCCAGCCGGATCCGCTCGCCCACGATGGCGCGCTCCAGAAAGACGGATTCCCGCTGCCGCCCGATCTCGCCGGGTATGATCTCATAGGGCAGCTTCTCGATCCGGGTGTAGTCGCCGCCCTCGTAGGCCAGCTTCGCCACCTCGGCAAAGACGCGCTTGCGGATATCCGCCACGCCGCACTTGATGTTTCTCATTCTTTTTGGTTCCTCCCACACAGGTGTGTATGTCTCTAATTGTTCATTATATCTGTTCCCCCACCGGAAAGGCAATATCTGCCGTAAGAAAATTTTCCATATGATACAGATATTTTCTCATGCAATATGACCAGACGCCTTCCGTTCTTTGTGAAAAAAAAGTTTTTCCGTCAAATATCCGCTAAAAAGTTCCGCAGTTTTTTGCTATTCGCACATCCGATAAATATCTTTCTTTAAGGGAAATTATTGTTTTTTTGTTTCTAAATTCGCCCCTGTAAGGCCTCCTCCAGCTTCGCCAGCGCCTTCTTCTCGATGCGGGAGACATAGCTGCGGCTGATACCGTACAGCGCTGCCACCTGCTTTTGCGTCTGGGGCAGCCGCCCCTCCAGTCCGTAGCGCCTTCGGACGATGTCCGCCTCCCGCTCCGTCAGCACCTCCGCCACCAGCCGCCGGATGAGTTGACGGTTTTCCTTGTTTTGCAGCTCCTCCAGCATGGTGTCCTCCTCGCCCACCACGTCGCTGAGGTACAGGGCGTCTCCCTCCGGCCCCGTCTCGATGGCGTCCGACAGCGACACCTCGCCCTGCAGCTTCCGCTGCGCCCGAAAATGCATCAGGATCTCATTTTCAATACATCTACTGGCGTAGGTGGCGAGGCGGATACCCTTGTCGGGGCGGAACGTGTTCACCGCCTTGATCAGTCCGATGGTGCCGATGGAGATCAGATCCTCCTGATCGTCCGTCTGCGTGTAGTACTTTTTGAAGATGCATTCTTGAAGGCTAATTTGCCTCGTTCATAATAGGCTGAAGCCGTTTGCCCCAGCCGCAAATAGAGTTCTAAATGGATATGTTTGTCATCACTGTCCTCACATACCACAGCGTGGTCGAGGATCGTGGCAACCACTTCTGATTGGACTGGCTCCTTGCAGTTTAGATCTGCCCACAATGCCTTTTCCAGCGCAGCCGTGTCCGTGGCCGCGATTTGCTTTTGCTGCTCCTGTTGCTGCAAGGAAATCGTTTGTGTTTGCAGCGAGGTGATCTGTTCATTGAAGCGGCTATTCCGCTTTTTGAACTCCTGCATGGTAATGGCGTCAGCCATACTCAGCTCCAGTAACTTTTCTTTCTTGTCCTCCAGCTGCTGTATTTGCGCTTGCAACCGGGCAATCTCCTTGGAGTGGTCTTCCTTCTTCTGTGTATTTGTAACGGAATCCAACACCATGCGGATGATCTGCCTTTGATGCTTTACCAGCTTCTGAAACTGCTCTGCCAAAATAGTATCCAGTTCCGTGGTGCGAATGGTAGGCAGGTCACAGCCTGCTTTCCCGTGTTCGCGGTACATTTTGCATTTCCAAAACTCCGTTTCGCCCTCCTGCGTCTTGAAGGATTGCCGGTGAAAAGATGTTCCGTGCTTCTCGCAAATGATCTTGCCGCTGTAGGGATACCGGCTCTGATACCCTACGCCATAGGCTTTCGAACGAGCGCTCCTCTGCTTAAAAAGGGCATTGGCCTTATCCCATACTTCTTCTGACACGATGGCCGGAATATTTGGGTCGGGATAGGATACCCATTCACTTTCGTCGAGGAACGCTGTCTTTTTCTTGCGGTAGTCTAACGATTGGGTCTTGTTGCCGCAATACCAGCCCTTATATTTGGGATTTTGCAGAATGTGTCCGATGGTGCTTGTGTTGAATACATTACCCTGCAAGCTGGTGTAACCACGGCGGGTCAGCTCCTGTGACAAGCTGCGCAGGCCGTATTGACCGGTGGCATAGAGTTCAAATATCTGCTTTACCGCCTCTGCCTGCTCCGGAATAATGGTCAGCTTACAGTCCTTTTTATCATAGCCCCACAAGCGATTATTGCCCAGTACACGACCGTTCTTGATAGATTGGCGAAAGCCGAATTTCAGCCTCTCAGAGAGCTTGCGCACTTCGTCCTGTGCTACACCTGCCATGACCACCAATCGGAACTCGCTGTCGCTGTCCAGCGTGTTGATGTTGTCATTCTGAAACAAGACACCCACATTGTTCTCCAACAGCTCCTGCGTATACTGGATGCTGTCCAGCGTATTACGAGAGAAGCGAGAGATCTCCTTCGTGATGATAAAGTCAAACATCCCCCGCTGGGCGTCTGCGATCATCCGCAGGAAACTGTCCCGCTTGTAGGTGCTGGTGCCGGAAATGCCCTCGTCTATGTATCCGGGAATATATGTCCAGTTGGGATTTTTCTGAATAAACTCTGTGTAGTATTGGATTTGGTTTTCCAAACTGCCCTGCTGCTCCACCTTCTCGGTAGAGACGCGGGCATAGAAGGTCACGCGCAGCGGCAGGTCATAAATCGACTTGCCCAGCCGCATCTGCTCTCTCAACCATCGAACTGTCATCATGGGTATCGGCCTCCTCAACCATTATTTCTTCCATAGCTTCAGTATCAGAGGTAAATCGGCATTTGTCAAAAAAACGGGAGTTGCAGGCAGAAACATACGTCTCTTCCGAAATCAACTCCCGCTTCCATAGACGCTTCAACAAAACCAAGGCAATATCACGATCAACTTCTGTCATAGGCAACTCCTCCCTCCATAAAGTATGCGGTAATCTGGGTGATATGAATAAGCAACAACGCGCTTCCCAAAGTGCGCTCTTGCTTACGGTGTAGGTCAGCGTCTCCCATAGATTTGTCAGCGTAACGGTATCGCCAACCTGTAAGCGGTCTATATGCCGAAAGTAGTCCGCACCGCGCCATCCCCGGTGTCCGGCGATGACCTGGACCGCACCCTTGTCTGCGGCGTTGCGGTACCTCTCCTTGCCTGTCGGACGGGAAGGCGCTAAAATATGACGATGACACCGTTTATCCTCGGGCGTTTTGCGCTGCCACATTCACCGTTGAAAAAACTGTAACCTGTCCACCGCTTTTTGCAACTTACTGGGTGAGAGCTCTTAAAGGAGGCCGTCATGGAAGACGAAAGAATCATTGATCTATACTGGCAGCGAAGTCAGGAGGCCATCTCCCGTACCGATGAAAAGTACGGCAGGCTTTGCACGAAAATTTCTCTCAATATCCTATCCAACGCGCAGGACGCGGAAGAATGCGTGTCTGATACATACATGGCCCTATGGAACAGCATTCCCCCACAGCGGCCAACGTGCTTTCAGGCTTTTGCGGCAGCCATTGTCAGAAATCTCAGCCTGATGAAGTTGCGGGAGCAGTACGCCCGGAAACGCGGCGGCGGTGAGTTTGATCTTGTATTGGACGAGCTGAAGGACACCATCGCTTCCGGTGATTCCGTGGAAGCGGAATGCGAGAGGAAGGAGTTTGCCGCGGCGGTCAATCAATTTCTTTGCACACTCTCAGCAGACGACCGAAATATCTTTGTGTGCCGCTACTGGCTCTTTGCTTCCATAGCGGACATTGCCTTGAGGTTCAAGTGTTCACAAAGCAAAGTAAAAACCTCACTTTTCCGAACCAGGCAGAAATTACGGCTATATTTATCTAAGGAGGGATTGCTATGACATCGTTTGACTTTCTGTCCGGGTTCAACAATATTGATCCGAAGTTTATACTGGATGCCATCGACCTGATGCAGACGGTTGAGGCATCTGATGCCGAAAAGGAGATTATGAACATGGAAAACTATACGATTCACAAAAAGAGACCTGTCAGAAGATCGGTACTGGTGGCGGCGGCTGTCATAGCGCTTTTGTGCGCCATGTGCGTGGGGGCCTACGCGGTGAATCTGTTTGGTATCAGAGACACTGTGATGGGCAGGCAGATCGTTTCCGACAGATATGTGAACGGTGAATACGCAGGCAAAAAGCTGGCTGACGGAATGACCATCAGCATGCAGGGCTGCATCGGCTCCCCCGAATACGAGGCCTCCCGCGAGTTCAACGCCTTCTTCAGCTCCTACGAAGCAAACGGTTATAACGGAGATGCGCTGCACCAGCCTCTGGGCGACTGGGGCGAAGCCCATCGAAGGGTCTACCTCGGTCTTTACACGGAAACGCTGGTCAACAAGTTCCTTGAGATCAGTGAAAAATATGCTCTCAAGCCGTGGGACGATCTATACGAAGGCTCCGGGTATACAAGCCTTTGTGAGATCATCGGCAGCGATGGCTTTTTGACAATGGAAAACCCGTCACGGAAGAGTATCCCTGAATATCGGGTATGGAACGACGGCTCCTTCTCCTACGGGGATGACTGGAGCACCGGCGGCGAGGAAGAAAGCTTCTGCACCATCGCCATAAACCGTCGGGTGAAGGGAAGCATGAGCATCGACTGCCTTTCTCTGGATGATGCCCATGAATACCATGAATGGTCGTATACCACCGCGCGTGGCGAGACAGTGTCTGTTTACTCCGGCAACCATCAGTTCATTGTCCTTTACAACGGCGAGAACGCATTTATCAGCCTGGTTTCTCAGCCGGGTGACTCTCTCGGCGATGACGAGATCAAAGCATATGTGGAAAGCGTTGATCTCTCTGCGCTGGATAAAATCGGTCATATCAACCTGCCGGCATAAGCCCGCCCCGATTGCGGCAAACTGCTGGACAACCACCAAGGGAGGAACTTCCGTCCCTCCCTTGGTGGTTACTGGTCTTAGGTGGATCACAGCTTGGTTTTTGGATGTCGGTCAGGCTGCCGGTATTCTTGCCGGTGGAGTTCTTTGCTTCGCGCACGGTCTTCTCCAACGTAGGATTGCCGGTCTGATTCTTGGGGTAGACGGTGACATCGTAGTTCCACGCCGTGCCGTCAATGGTAGTCATGGGCAGGCTTACGAAGAAGGGGTTACAGGTGGAAGTCACGTTTTCAGGGACACAAGTCTCCACGACGAGATACAGCCCCTGCTCCATGTCGGATGCAGAGGTGTGGCCGGTGGCGCCGGTCTCCGTCATAACCACGCCGCCGCTCTTGACGGCGGCCTCCAGCGCATTCTTGACAGTGGTGGCATTGGCCGCAAGAGCCGCAGCCAGCTTGTTGTTGAGCATATCGCTGGTGAAGTAGTTGACGCCGTTGTCGGTCTTGTGAGCGTCTGTGGCAGTCAGGCCGATGGCAGACAGCACGGCGGAGCTGCGGTCGGAGCTGTCGAAGCCATACAGCACGCCCACCTGCCGCTGACCGTCCACGACCTCATTGTTCATGGCGATGTTGGCTACGCGGAGGTAGGTAAACTCCACACCCTGGATGGCATACTTTGCCAGCTTGTCCACGACGGCATCATCGTGCAGGCCGGTGGAAACATAGGACTCAGCGTCCCACGCGCCCTCCGTACCGGCCTTGGTGATGTCATACTTATAGATGCTCAGAGATGCTTTCTTTCTGGGATCGATGATAGGCGCAGAATCTGTTGCGGCAAATGCCGTCGTCATCAGGCCGAAAGCCATGAGCGCCACCAGCAGCAGTGCCAATACGCGATGGATCTTTTTCATTTGGTTCTCTCCTTTTTGATGTTAGATTTTTCGCAAAAATAAACACCTATGCAAAGCATGAGTGCTGCAAGCACAATATAGGTTGTAAATCCCGTACTGCCCGTGAAGGGCAGTACGAAGCCTGCGCTGTTGCAGGCAGTGATGGTAACATCTCGGTTGCTGCTGTCCAGCGTTCCCGTGAACAGCGGCTCGGTCATCAGGGTGTACCCCGCAGGTGCTTTGACCTCGGTAATGCGGTACTTCGCCCCGAGTGTGAGTTCCTCCCACTTGGCTGCACCGGTGCTGTCGGTGGTCACTCTGCCCACCTCCGTCCATGTCTTGCCATCTGCGGAGGTTTCCAACAGCAGCTCCGCACCTGCAAGAGGTGCGCCCGTAGCGACCACCTTGCGGACGGTGATGCTGCCTTTCTCCTCCACGGCTTTGATTTTAATGTACGCCTTCACGGGGTCGCGCCCCACGCCGGTGTAACCGGCCATCGCCTGATACCGTCCCGTCCGATCATACCAGCAGATTACCGCTCGATCCGGATCGATCTCATAGGCACTGCCGGTGACCGAGTAGGTTTTCTCGGTGTCGAGATTCTTGGCCGCCGCTGCCGTGGCCGTGATAGTCAGGGTGTTGCCCTTCCGTGTGAAGGTGATGCCGCTCCCGCTGTTGGCGGCGAAATTGTAGTCGCCCAGCACTGCATTGTCATCCGTGACCGTAGCTGTATAGCTGCCCGCTGCGTTCCTCTTCAGTTCGACCACATCGGCCCGATGACAGTCGGCGTTGTGCTTTGGCTATAATCATACTGACGAAATGTGATCTCGTCAGAATAGACGTAGACCCTGTACTTGACCGTCACGCTGGCAGCATAGGCGGTCACCGCCAGTGCTGCCGCCATAACCAACGCCAGCACAAAGGCTGTCATGTGTTTGAATGCTTTCAAATGACTTCCTCCTTTGCAAAAGATAAGACCTCTCTGTTTCCAGAGAGGTCTTGTGTGTCGATAAACCTCACCCCTGTCATTCCGAGGAGTACCCCAAGGGCACTTGCTTCGCGGCGCGAAGCGGCTCGCAATGGCAGGCTTTTTCGACAGTCTCAGCTGTTATTCGATGACCTGGGGAGCGCTGTTCTTCTTTGCGCTGAGCTTCTGGTAGACGATGACCGCCGCCACCAGCGCCAGGCCCACCACGTCGGTCAGCGTGCCGGGGATCATCATGCCCAGACCGCCGATGGCCAGCACCAGCCGCAGCACCCAGTGGATCTTCTTGTACAGGAAGCCGTTGAGGGACGCGGCGATGGCGAAGATACCCAGCAGCGCGCTGGCGGTGATCTGTGCCACCTCCCACCAGCCGCTGATGTTCTCAAACAGCAGCGCCGGGCTGTACGCGAAGATATACGGCACGATGAAGGCCGCGATCGCCAGCTTTGTGGCGTTGATACCCGTTTTCATGGGGTTGGACTTGGCGATGGCGGAGCCGGCGTAGGCCGCCAGCGCCACGGGCGGCGTGATGTCCGCCACGATGCCGAAGTAGAACACGAAGAAGTGCGCCGCCACCACGGGGAAGCCCAGCTGGATCAGGATGGGCGCGCAGGTGGAGGCCATGATGCAGTAGTTGGCGGTGGTGGGCACGCCCATGCCCAGCACGATGCAGCACAGCATGGTCAGCACCAGGCCGATGATGGTGGCGTTGCCCGCCAGCTGAACGATGGCGTTGATGAGGATAGACGCCAGACCGGTAACGGTGATGCAGCCGGCGATGATGCCCGCCATGCTGCATGCCACGGCCACGGTGATAGCGCCGCGGGAGCCGGCTTCCAGAGACTCCACCGCGGAGAAGAAGGAGCGCTTGCCGGCGCTGCCCAGCGCCTTGCCGGCGGACTGAGGCTCCGCGACGCCCTCGCCGCGCTTGCCCTGCAGGAAGAAGTTCACGAAGCCCACGGCGATGGCCGCCAGAATGGAGTACGCCGCGGAGTGGGACATGGTCTTGCTGCCGGAGGACACCAGCCACACCAGCAGGATCAGGGGGATGATCAGATAGCAGTCACGAGCCAGCAGCTTCCACTTGGGCAGCTCCTCACGGGGCACACCCTTCAGCCCCAGCTTTTTGGCCTCCAGATGGACGGCGATAAAGATGCCGGTGAAATACAGGATGGCGGGCAGGATGGCCTTCACCGCCACCTGCGCGTAGGGCAGCTTCATGTACTCGGCCATCAGGAACGCCGCCGCGCCCATGATGGGGGGCATGATCTGACCGCCGGTGGAGGCCGCCGCTTCCACGGCGCCCGCGAACTCCGGCTTATAGCCGGTCTTTTTCATCATGGGGATGGTGAAGGAGCCGGTGGTCACGGTGTTGCCCACGGAGGAGCCGGACACCATACCGCACAGGGCGGAGCTGATAACAGCCACCTTGGCCGGGCCGCCGCTGGACCAGCCGGCGATGCGGTTGGCGAAGCTGATGAAAAAGTTGGCGATGCCGGTGCGCTCCAGGAACGCGCCGAAGATGATAAACAGAACGATGTAGGTATAGCACACGTTGATGGGTGTGCCGATAACGCCGCTGGTGGTATAGAACAGCTTGTAGATGATGGTTTTCAGCGCGTCATACAGCGTGGCGCCGTTCACCGCACCGGCATAGCTCAGCTGGTTGATGAACGCGTACACGATCAGCACGCCCGCCACGCACAGAATGGGCAGACCCACGCAGCGGCGGCACAGCTCCATCAGCACGAGGATGCCCACCACGCCGATGATGACGTGTACCGTCTCGATACGGGTGGACAGGCGCACCAGCGTCATGGCGTTGATGGCGAAATAGAAGAAGCAGGACGCGCCTATCACCATCAGCACCACATCGTACCATGGCAGGTAGTTGACCTTTACATGGCGCTTGCTGGCAGGGTAGGTCAGGAAGCCGATGATGATGATGCAGCCCACGAACAGGGTCAGGCGCACCTCGGGCATATCCTTGGAAAACAGGGTCATGCCGATGCAGAACAGGCCGAACACGGCCATGAGGATGCGGATGATCAGCTGGGGCGTGCCCTCCCACAGGCGGGTAGCGGATTCGCGGTCATACTTGCGCATGACCGCATCCAGATCCGTGGCCTCGTCCGCGGCGGTGTTGACGCCGTCAGCCGGGCTGGTATCCGGTTTTTTCTTGTCGATGCTCATAGTCGTTTCTCTCCCCAAAAAATACAGAATAGCACGAGGACTACGGCGGGAAGCCCCGCCGTAGCCTCGGTTTTTGTCAATTGTCCGTTAAGGATCAGTCGCCGAAGTACACGTCCTTGGCGATGACCGTCTCGGTGTAATAGTCGGAGGTCTCCAGCAGCTTGGCGATGTGCTCGCTGTCCAGGCTCACCAGATAGGTATCCTTGGTGGTGGCCAGGTCGGTCACAGCGGTGGTGGGGGCGCCGGCCACGATGAAGGCGGCGTCGATCTGGCCGTTCTTCAGAGCGTCGGCGCTGTCGCCGAAGGACTGGTAGGTGGGCTTGATGTCATCCTCGGTCAGGCCGTAAGCGCCCAGCACATCGATGGCGTTGAAGTACACGCCGGAGCCGGGAGCGCCGATGGACACGGACTTGCCGGCCAAATCAGCCACGGTCTTGATGGCGGGGTTGGTGGTGACGATCTGCACCTGCTCCATGTACAGGGCGGCCACAGTGGAGAAGCCCTCCACCTTGCTCTCGAACAGGTTGGTGCCGTTGTAGGCGTAAGCCATTACGTCGGACTGGCAGAAGGCGAAGTCCGCGGTGCCGTCCACCAGCTCCTGCACGTTGGCCTGAGAGCCGTTGCCCACCAGACCGACCACGTTGATGCCCGCGTTGTTGGTGGCGTGCTGGGCGATAACGGAGCCGAAGGCGTAGTAGGTGCCGGACTCGCCGCCGGTGACGAAGCGCAGGTTGCGGGACTCGGTGTTGCCGGCGCCGTCCTTCACGGATGCGACCTCAAAGCCCTTCTCGGAGAAGTACTTGGCAGCGCCGGGGTGATAGGGCACGGAGGTGATGGACGCGCCGTACTCCAGACTCAGCTCGCCGTACTTGGCGTGGCTGGTGGTCAGGGACGCGGCGTTGTCGAAGATGTCCGCCACGAACTTGTACACGTCGTCGCTGGACACGTCGTCGCGGGCCAGGATCACCGCACCCACGGCCACGGTGGTGGTGTCGGTATGCTCAGCGGTCACATCGCCACTGTCGTCCTTCTTGTCGCCGCAGGCGACCAGGCTCAGCGCCATGACCAGCGCCAGAACCAGTGCAAAAAGCTTTTTCATGTTCTTTCTCCTTGTCGATATGGTTTTCTTTCCTGAAAATTGCTATTTCCGCCGCCCCGCGCCGGGGCCGCGATATTCAACGGCGCCATTATATCGCAGGAGTAAAGCTTTTGCAATATCTAAATGCGCAAAATTTCATTTTTCTCTCCGCCCCGCGGCCATTCATCCTGCCGCCCGCCGCCGTTTTCCGCCTTTCGTTCCCGCAAATTCCACTTTTTGTCTGTATCGGCGCACTTTTTATCCCCCGGTTTTTTACAGCGCTAAACCGTTTCATGCAGGGTGTTCCTGCATGAATTGCATTTTCTGCTGCCCGCTCCTGCAAAACAGCAAAGGTGGGGCAAGGCCCCGCCTCTGAGACTGTCGAAAAAGTCTGTCATTGCGAGGAGCGCAGCGACGCGGCAATCCGCTCCCCTTTTTGGAAAGGCGGATTCCCACGCCAGTGTGCGCGGGCGGACAGAGTCGTCCGCCCCTACAAACTCGGAATGACAGGAGCAAAACGGCGAGATACATGGATCCCGCCCTACAGGGTAGGTGCGTTGAACCACCCGTAGGGTACGGGGCGCACAAAGAGCTTGACAAATCGTCCGTTCCTACGAAACAGAGCATTGGCGGCGGGTGATTGAACGCGAAAGGGAACCCTGACGGTTCCCTTTCACACTATCCTTCCCCCCGATACTTGTAACCGGGCAGGTTTTTTGACAGTCTGAGACCTCTCTGTTTCCAGAGAGGTCTTGCGTATTGTTTTTTCTCAGCCTGCATAGAGAACATAGATGAGCAGGCTTGCACCATCCTCTACGATGCAGACGTTGCAATGGAAGCCCGCGTCCGCGATGCTATCCATGCCCGCCTGCATCATGAGCTGCCGGAAGGTGTAGTCCACCATAGGGGGCTTTGCCCCTTAACAAGCGCGTTTTGCTGTCAAAATGCTATGCTTGCCAGGACAGCGGCGCTCTGCGCCGCGTCCTGCAATACCTGCCGAAGAAAGAAATCAGCGGGCTTCGCCGCGCTGCGCGTCACGCCGATACCGCAGCAGATCATTGTAGTCTTTTCCCCGCACCGGTGGTCTGTCAATGACCTCGTATCCTCTCAGCAGTTCCTTCAACACCGCCGCCGCTTTCCGTCCCGGCGCATCATTGTCCAGACACAGCACAATGCGGGTAATATGGGGTGCGGCCTTCAAATACCGTGAAAGCGCCGGTGGCAGCTGCCGATCTTCCTTCCCGACACCTCCCAGCGACAGTGTGTTTGCCTTGCGCCAGTCCCTCCCCCGCTGCTTCAGCAGCGTCAGGTAGGAAAGGGCATCAATGGCGCTTTCAAAAACGCACAGGGTAGGGCTGTCCCCCGGTGTCATCGGCACTGCGAAGGAATACCGCTTGTCGCTGCCGACCACCTCGCCCACAAAGCGCTTTTCTTGCAGTGTCCCCCGCTGCATGGCGTAGGCTGGTCTGTCACCGGCGAAGCCTACGAATACGCAATTATGATACTGTTCCGATTCATAGAGCAGGCCGTGCTTGATGCAGTGGTTGATGATCTCCGGGTCGATACCGCGCCCACGCAAGTATGAAAAAACACGCCGGTTGTCGGCGTGTCTGGGTGGCAGGGTAAATGATTTTGTCGGGCGGGCTTTCCGGCGCGGCGGTTCTGCCAAAGGTACGCCGCCAATCCTCCGCCGAGGCATCTTCCGCCTTGTATTTTTCCGCGTTCCGGCTTCCCGATTGGCATTTTGGACTACATCTTTTTGATAATGTGCGCCACCAGACGCAGGTTGTGCTCCACCAGCTGGTTCCGCGCCTCTAAGTCCCCCTCCGCGCAACGCCGCAGATACTCCCGCTCCTGCTGGGCCGTCAGCGGCTTGGGGAACGACCCCGCGCCGCCGGACAGGTGCAGCGATAAAAACAGGCTGTTGCACAGCAACAGCAAAAACGCCGATAGCATACCCGCATACCTCCCTTTTTCTGAACCTATGCCACGCCGGCCAGTCCCTATGCCAACGGGAAAAGCCGCATTTCCCGTTGCAGCCCGCCGCCAGATGTGCTACACTGTATGCAGGAAACTACTGACATTAAAGGAGGATCTCACCATGGAAACGGCACGTTCCCGCTTTCTTCGTTATGTGACCTATTACACCACCTCGGATGAGCATACCGGCGCCTCCCCCTCCACGGAGCGGCAGAAGGATTTAGGCCGCGTGCTGCTGGCGGAGCTGACGGCGCTGGGCCTTACGGCCGGCCGCATGGACAGCGCTGGCAACGTCATCGCCACGCTGCCCGCCTCCCCCGGCGTCACCGCACCGGTGGTGGCGCTCATCGCCCACATGGATACCGCTCCCGACGCCCCCGGTGAAAACGTGAAGCCCCGCGTCGTCCGGTACGAGGGCGGCGACCTGCCCCTGTCCGACACGGTCTCCCTGACGGAGGCACTGTGTCCCGGCCTGTCCGCCCACGCCGGTGAGGAGCTGATCGTCACCGACGGCACCACCCTGCTGGGCGCCGACGACAAGGCCGGCGTCGCCGAGATCATGGCCGCCGTGGAGGTGCTGCAAGGCCGTCCCCACGGTGAGGTTCGGGTGGTGTTCACCACCGATGAGGAGATCGGCTGCGGCGTAGACGGTCTGAACGTGGCAGAGCTGGCCTGTGACTATGGCTACACCGTGGACGGCGGCCCGCTGGGTGAGATCGAATACGAGAACTTCAACGCCGCCTCCGGCGATGTGACGTTCCGGGGCGTGGGCGTCCATCCCGGCAGCGCCAAGAATGTGATGGTCAATGCCGCCACCGTGGCTATGGCGTTCCATGCCATGCTGCCGTCGGACGAGGTGCCGGAGAAGACCGACGGCTACGAGGGCTTTTTCCACCTGCACGCCATGTCCGGCGACGTGACGGAGGCCGCGCTGCACTACATCATCCGCGACCACGACCGGGAGAAGTTCGAGGCCCGCAAGGCACTGTTCCTTCGGTGCGCCGACGCCATCAACGCCAAGTACGGCGCAGGCACGGCCACGGCCGTCACCACCGACAGCTACTACAACATGAAGGAGAAGATCCTGCCCCACATGGAGCTGATCCGCCGGGCGGAGGACGCCTTCCGGAAAAGCGGCGTGACGCCCGCCTGCGTGCCTATCCGCGGCGGCACCGACGGCGCACACCTGTCCTGGGACGGTCTGCCCTGCCCCAACCTGTCCACCGGCGGCTACAACTTCCACGGTGTACGGGAGTGGATCCCCGCCGCCAGTCTGGATACCATGACCAACGTGCTGGTGGAGCTGGTGTCCGGCTTCGTACAGTGACCCCCATCTCACCACAAATATAAAGGAGGCTTCCCCATGATCTCGATGGATATGCTCCGCGACGCCCAGCGGGTGCTGGCGCCCGTTATCAACTACACCCCCGTGGTCCCTACCAAGGGCATCGTCCCCGGCTGCGACTTCTACCTCAAGGCCGACTGTCTGCAAAAGACCGGCGCCTTCAAGCTGCGGGGCGCGTACTACAAGATCGCCACCCTCAGCGATGAGGAGAAGGCCCGGGGCGTCATCGCCTGCTCCGCCGGAAACCACGCCCAGGGCGTGGCCTTCGCCGCCCGCGACATGGGTATCAAGGCCACCATCTGCATCCCCGAGGGCGCGCCCATCTCCAAGATCGAGGCCACCCGCAGCTACGGCGCCAACGTGGTGCTGGTACCCGGCGTGTACGACGACGCCTACGCCGAGGCGGTGCGCCTGCGGGACGAGCAGGGTCTGACGTTCATCCATCCCTTCAACGACTACCACATCATGGCCGGTCAGGGCACCATCGGTCTGGAAATTCTGGAGCAGCTGCCGGATGTGGACGTGATCTTCGTACCTATCGGCGGCGGCGGACTGATCGCCGGCCTTGCCTACGCCGTGAAGAACCTGAAGCCGGACTGCCGCGTTGTCGGCGTACAGGCGGCGGGCGCGCCCAGTATGGCGGAATCCCTGAAAAAGGGCGAGATCATCACCCTCTCCAGTGTAGACACCGTGGCCGACGGCATCAAGGTCAAGACCCCCGGCGACCTGACCTTCGATATGTGCCGGAAGTATGTGGACGAGGTGGTGACGGTGACGGAGGGCGAGATCGCCAGCGCCATCCTGACCGTGCTGGAAAAGCAGAAGCTGGTGGCCGAGGGCGCAGGCGCCGTGGGCATCGCCGCCGCCATGTACCACAAGGTGAACATCGAGGGCAAGAAGGTCTGCGCCCTGCTGTCCGGCGGCAACGTGGATGTGACCATGCTGGAGCGCATCCTCACCCGCGGCCTTGCCAAGGAGGGCCGCACCGTCACGTTCTCCACCGTACTGCCCGACCAGCCCCACGCGCTGGCGTCGTTCCTGACTGTCGTGTCGTCCATGGGTGCCAACGTACTGGACGTGAGTCACGAGCGCCGCAACCTCCGGGCCGCCATCGGCTCCTGCGTGGTGCAGCTGTCGCTGGAGACGCGGGACAAGGCCCACATTCAGGAGATCCTCTCCTCCCTGCGCCGCGCAGGGTACGAGGTGGAGGAGCGCACCTGATCTCCCCGCGCAAAAGTACTATATACAGGCACAAAAACGCTGCTGTGCGGCTCCGTGGAGCCGCACAGCAGCGTTTGCTTTTCTGATCCATTTACCGCATCACCGGGGTCATGCGCCACTCCTGCCCCGGCGTCATCTGCGCCGGCTCGGGGCGCGCCAACACGTAGAGATCGGTACACCGGCTCTCCACGGCAAACAGCGCCTCCGCTTCGCCCCCCAGCAGGGACACGTCCGCCGGCTTGGTCAGCACCGGCGCGCCCGCATCCCGCATCTGCCGCAGCAGGCGGCGTCCCGTATCATTGGCGGCCAGCACCCGCAGGTAGGGCGCGCGCTCCGGCGGTGCGGGCAAGTCCAGCCACGCCGCCAGCACCATCCGCCGCAGCCGTGCCATGGGGTAGCGCTTGGTCTTGGCAGCAGCCAGCACCGCCTCCAGCGTACCGCCGGTGCGGGACGCCTGATACAGCCGGTTGCCCAGCCCCTCGCCGCCGCCGTCAAAGCGCCGCCAGTCCTCGGCAGTCATGGTGCGCAGCCGGGACAATATGGCCCGCTGGCACAGTGTCCCGTCGGTGATACGTCCCGCTGCCAGCTCCCGCCGGAGGATCTCCCCCGCCGCCGGAGGCATATACGCCGCCGCCTGCTCCGGCTCCCCCGCCGCCAACATCTGCCGCAGATAGGACGCTGAGGCGAAGCCGCCGGATGCCTCCTGCCCGTGCTGTGCGCCGGTACGCCGCACCGTCCGGGCGGTCAATGGGCTTTCCAGCCGTCGGATGGCGCGGAGATATTCCACCGCCAGCGTGTTGTTGGGGCTTTCCAGCAGCGCCGCCTCCTCCGCTCCCAGCAGGGTGGCCAACGCCGCCTGCCGCCGGGCGGCAAAGGTGCGCCCGTCCTCCGGCAGCGATGCCAGCGACGCGGTAAATTCCGGGCTCTCCAGACAGTCCGCCGCACGGCGCAGCCCCGCCAGATCGCCGCACTCTGAGCCGAACACCAGCTCCGTCACCACGCCGGTGCGCGTCAGGATGTCCACGCCGCCCTGCGCGAATCGCTCCGCCGTGGACATGGCCCACACCGTGGGCAGTTCCAGCACCAGATCGGCGCCGCAGCGCACCGCCATCTCCGCCCGGGCCAGCTTGTCCGCCACGGCGAAGCCGCCCCGCTGGGTGAAGCTGCCGCTCATGGCGCAGACCACCGCCTCCGCCCCGCCCCCTCGCGCCTGCTCCATCAGATAGGCGTGGCCGGTGTGGAGCGGATCAAATTCACAAATAATGCCTGCAACGGACATAGCTGCTCTCCCCCGTCGTCGTTCTTTCGGCTATTTTACCACGAAATACCCGCATATTGCAACGCGCCTCTTGACTTTTCCCCACCGGGGTCATTACAATGAGGATAATGGTTTTTTACAGGAGGATATGACCCATGTGTATTGGATTGCTGTACGCCATGAAGGGTGAGATCGAGAGCCTGCTGACGGAGGAGACGCCGCTGTTGCAGGAAAAGGCCGGGGTGCTGTTCTACCGCATTCAGGAGGACATCATCGCCTGCTGCGGCGGTGTGGGTAAGGTCAACGCCGCCATGGCCACCCAGCTTTTTATCGATCTGTACCACCCCGACCTCATTCTGAATGTAGGCGTGGCGGGCTGCTTTGAGGATCTGCCTATCGGTACGCTGGTACTGCCGGATCGGTTTATGCAGCACGACATGGACACCTCCGGCATCGGCGACCCCGTGGGGCTGATCTCCACGGTGAACCGTATGGACTTCCCCACCGCACGGCAGGAGGCCGCCAAGGCCGCGCTGGACGCGCTGGGATGCACCTACCGGGTGGGCAGCGTGGCCACCGGCGACTGGTTCGCCACCGAGTGCGACCGCGCCCGCTGGATCGCCGACACCTTCCACCCCCTGCTCATTGAGATGGAGGGCTGCGCGGCGGCACAGGTGTGCTGGCGCAACGACGTGCCGTTCCTGGCGCTGAAGTCCGTGTCCGACTGCGTGCTGGCGCATCACGACTTCTACTTCAATTTCCCGCAGGCTATGCGGGACTTGAATAAAACTGCGCTGCCGCTGGCACAGCGTCTGCTGGAGGGCTGAGCCATGGAGCGTATCGCAAGCTTCACCGTGGATCACAACGTGCTGACGCCGGGTCTGTACCTCAGCCGCCGGGACGGAAACACCGTGACCTTCGACCTGCGGTTCAAAAAGCCCAACACCGGCGACCTGCTGACCAACGCAGAGATGCACTCTGTGGAGCATATCATCGCCACACTGCTGCGAAACTCCGAGCAGAAGGACGCGGTGATCTACTTCGGGCCCATGGGCTGCCAGACCGGGTTTTACTTCCTGTTTGACGGAGCGCAGCTCACCGACGGCGAGGCCATCCGCCTTTTGCAGCAGGTCTTTGCCGCAGGCGCATCCTACGAGGGTGAGATGCCGGGATGCAGCGCGGCGGAGTGCGGCAACTACCGGAATCTGGATGTGGCGCTGGCACGGGACTGCTGCCGGTACTATGCGGCGGTCATCGCGGACTGGACCGAGGAAAAGCTGGCCTATCCCACAAAATAATAAAGTTTTTTGCAAAAACAGCGGGTATTTCTGTTGACAAACAGGATATCCGCTGTTATACTTGATAAGCCGCTTTGAATGGGTATCAAGTTTCGGCGCGTCCGGACGCCCCCGACAGCGAGTCCGTAATGAAGGAAAGGTAGGTGCAACAAGTAATGCAGGCTATTATCGTGACTGGCGGTAAGCAGTACAACGTCAGCGAGGGTGACACTCTGTTCATCGAGAAGCTGGACGTCAACGCTGGTGATTCCGTGGTTTTCGATCAGGTGCTGGCCATCGTGGATGGCGAGAACACCAAGTTCGGCACTCCCGTGGTGGAGGGCGCGAAGGTGGATGCCACCGTCGTGAAGAACGGCAAGGGTAAGAAGATCCGTATCTTCAAGTACACCCCCAAGAAGGGTTATCGCAAACGGCAGGGTCATCGTCAGCCGTACACCAAGGTCGAGATCGGCAAGATCACGTTCTAAGGCAGTATGACCACTGTTACATTCCTCACGGAGGAATCCCGCATCATCGGTTTTGATGCAAAAGGCCACAGCGGTTACGCGGAGGAGGGCGAGGATATCGTCTGCGCCGCCGTGACCAGCGCCGTGCGGCTGGTGGAATCCACCGTCAACGACGTGATGGGACTGTGTGCCGCGGTGAAAGTCAACGAGAAGGACGCCTCCATCTCCCTGCGGCTGCCCGGCGGGCTGGCGCAGACGGCGGAGAGCACGTGTCAGAACCTGCTCACCGGCCTGATGGTCTATCTGGCTGAGCTTCACGACGAGTATCCGGATCATATCGAGGTTCTGGAGGCGTAAAATTCTCCTGTTCCCGCGAAAGTATCTTACAGAAAGGATGGTACTGAAATATGCTGAACATTTCTCTGCAGTTCTTCGCCCATAAAAAAGGTATGGGCTCCACCAAGAACGGCCGTGATTCCGAGTCCAAGCGCCTTGGCCCCAAGCGCGCTGACGGGCAGTTCGTGCTGGCCGGCAACATTCTGGTGCGCCAGCGCGGTACCCATATCCACCCCGGCACCAACGTGGGCAAGGGCACTGACGACACCCTGTTCGCCAAGGCTGACGGCGTCGTCCGCTTTGAGCGTCTGGGCAAGGACCGCAAAAAGGTCTCCGTCTACCCCGCTGAGTAAACACACAGCAAAAGCTCCCGCCACCGGCGGGAGCTTTTTTGTTGACCTCTTCCCCGTTTTCGGGTAGAATATATATTGTGGGTCAGTAGGTACATTTTTCAGATACAGTGAGGTAAGCACCATGGCAACTGGTTTTATTGATAAGGCGCGGATCACCGTGCGGGCCGGCAACGGCGGCAACGGCGCGGTGGCGTTCCATCGGGAGAAGTACATCGCCGCCGGCGGCCCCGATGGTGGCGACGGCGGCAACGGCGGCTCCATCATCCTGAAGGTAGACGACAATATGTCCACGCTGATGGACTTCCGCTACAAGCGCAAATATGTGGCAGGCAACGGCGTGGACGGACAGGGCGGCCGCAAGTCCGGCAAGGACGGCGAGAGCCTGACCATCCGCGTCCCCCGCGGCACGCTGGTGCGCGACGCCGAGAGCGGCAAGATCATCAAGGATATGTCTGACGACACCCCCTTTGTGCTGTGCAAGGGTGGCCGGGGCGGCTGGGGCAACCAGCATTTCGCCACCCCCACCCGACAGGTACCCCGCTTCGCAAAGGCCGGTCTGCCCGGCGAGAGCCACGATGTGGTGCTGGAGCTGAAGCTGCTGGCGGACGTGGGTCTGGTGGGCTTCCCCAACGTGGGCAAGTCCACGCTGCTCAGCGTGGTCAGCAAGGCCCACCCCAAGATCGCCAATTACCACTTCACCACCCTGTACCCCAATCTGGGCGTGGTCTACGTGGATGAGGGCGTCAGCTTCGTCATGGCGGACATCCCCGGCATCATCGAGGGCGCCAGCGAGGGCGCCGGACTGGGTCACGACTTCCTGCGCCACATCGACCGTTGCCGTCTGCTGGTGCATCTGGTGGATGTGTCCGGCAGCGAGGGACGCGACCCCATCGCGGACTTTGACGCCATCAACGCCGAGCTGCGGGAGTACAGCCCGGAGCTGGCCACCCGCCCCCAGATCGCCGTGGCCAACAAGACTGATCTGCTGGCGGATACGAAGCAGCTGGACGCCTTCCGCGCCCATGTGGAGGGGCTGGGCTACGAGTTCTTCGCCATGTCCGCCGCCACCCATCAGGGTACGCGGGAGCTGGTGCAGCGTATCAGCCAGCGGCTCAGCGAGCTGCCGCCGGTGACGGTGTACGAGCCGGAGTACGTCCCCAAGCCGCCGGTCATCGACACCACCGAGCCGCTGCACATCGAGCGGGAGGACAACACCTGGCTGGTGGAGGGGCCGTGGCTCCAGCGGCTCATGGGCAACATCAACTTCTCCGACTACGAGAGCCGGATGTACTTCGACAAGATGCTGCGTCAGAGTGGTCTGTTCGACACGCTGGAGGACATGGGCATTCAGGACGGCGACATCGTCAGTATGTACGATCTGGAATTCGAATACCAGCGGTAACGCACAAAAAAGAGGATGGCCACGCGGCCATCCTCTTTTTTAATTTGTCCGCTCCGCCGAACTGCCCTGCGCCCCGCGCCGCAGCAGCTCCGCCGTGGTCACCTCGCCTCGCAGCACCCGCTGGCACTGCTCCCGCATCTGAGGCGTTACCTGACAGCCCTCCATGCGGACGGAGGCCTCCGCGTTCTTCATGGAAGCTGCATATCGTTTGTCATTGCTCTTGTACATAGAAAAACTCCTCGCGTCATCCGCGAGGAGTCTGGAGCTTGTGGCCGGATTCGAACCGGCGACCTGCTCATTACGAGTGAGCTGCTCTGCCAGCTGAGCCACACAAGCATGGTTAAACACCGGGTGATAGTATAACATACTCCTTCCCCTCCGTCAACCTTTTTTCCGCAGCGCAAAAAATAATACATAAAGTAATCACGCTGTCATAATCTTCCGTTTTTGTGCTGTACCGAACATTTGGTGCTTCTTTCCGCGGTACGCTCCCTCCCGTAAATTGAAGCCCTTTCCCCCATTCTCCCACTTTTACCGGATAATTCCCCTGTTTTCCCGCAAGCTCTTCCCTTTACAAATATTTTACATAATACGACACCGCATAATCTCTACATATAGTTATCCACACTTTCCACCGAGTTATCCACAATGCATTAACGCCTTTATTTCCAATGGTTTTACGGTTTTTTACAAAAAATATCCAGCACAGGTAACTGCGTTATACCCTGTCATCATTCCCCGATTTACTTTACATAATGTCGAAGTTTACTGCAACGTTACCATAATGTTACCTTCTCTCTTGCATTAGACGCAAAAAATGCCCCCGCCCTGTCGGTCGACAGAACGGGGACGCCGCGTTATTCCAATGTACCCAGATCCATGGTGGCGTAGGCGTTCAGTTCCAGGCCGGCCGTGCGACCCGCCTGATACTCATAATAGCCCTGGGCGCCGATCATGGCGCCGTTGTCGCCGCACCACCGCAGCGGCGGCAGAAACAGCTCCACACCCGTCCGGCGGCAGGCCCGCTCCAGATCGGCGCGGATGACGGAGTTGGCCGCCACGCCGCCGGCTGCCACCAGCTTGGTGTGGCCCGTCAGCTCCAGCGCCCGCATGGCGCGGGGTACCAGCTCGCCGGATACGGCACAGGCGAAATCCCGTGCCAGCGCAGGGGCGTCCAGCGCCTCCCCCTTCTGCTGGGCGTTGTGGGCCAGATTCACCACGGCGGTCTTCAGACCGGAGAAGCTCATATCCAGCTCCGCGCCGGACACATGGGCGCGGGGCAGCTCGTACTTGCCGCCGGCGGACTGCTGTGCCAGCTCATCCATGGGTCTGCCGCCGGGGTAGGGCAGCCCCAGCACACGGGCGGCCTTGTCAAAGCACTCCCCCGCCGCGTCGTCCCGCGTGGCACCCAGCACCGTCATGTCCGTGTAGTCCCGCACGTCCACGATCAGGGTGTTGCCGCCGGAGATGGCCAGTGCCACGAAGGGCGGCTCCAGCTTCGGGAACGCCAGATAGTTAGCGGCGATGTGTCCCCGCACATGGTGGACGGGGATCAGCGGCACGCCCAGCGCGTAGGCGGCGGATTTGGCAAAGGACACCCCCACCAGCACCGCGCCGATGAGACCGGGGGCATACGTCACCGCCACGGCGTCCACGTCCTTTTTGGTCAGTCCCGCGTCGGCAAGCGCCTTGTCGGACAGGGCGGCGATGGCCTGCACGTGCTTGCGGGAGGCGATCTCCGGCACCACGCCGCCGTATAGGGCGTGCATATCCGCCTGAGACAAAATAGCATCGGACAGCACCTGCCGTCCATCCCGCACCACCGCCACCGCCGTCTCGTCGCAGGAGGATTCGAAAGCCAGAATGTTCATTGCGCCGCCTCCTCCGTATAGTATTTCGTCAGGATGAGGGCGTCCTCCTTGGGCAGGTCGTAGTAGTTCCTGCGCCGTCCTGCCTCCGCAAAGCCGAAGCCCTCATACAGCGCGATAGCCGCCGCGTTGGAGGGCCGCACCTCCAGCGTCAGGAACGCCAGATGGTTACCCCGGGCGAAGCTGTCGAACACCTGCAAAAGCTGGTTTGCCACACCCTGCCGCCGGCAGGCGGGGTCCACCGCCACATTGGTGATATAGCCCTCGTCGGCCACCACCAGCAGTCCGGCGTAGCCCACCGGCTGCTCCGTCTCCGGCTCTACCGCCACCAGAAAGGCGGCGCACTGGTTGTCCAGCTCCTCCGCCAGCATTTTTTTAGACCACGGACGGGAAAAGCACATCCGCTCCAGCTGCTCCAGCCGGTCCAGATGCTCCGCCGCCATGGGTACGATCTTTACCTGTTTCATATCTTACTCCTTTGCCGCCAGCCAGTTTTTGCCGCTGTGCGCCTCGGCGATCAGAGGGACGGACAGGCTGGCGGCCTGCTCCATCTCCTCCGTCAGCAGGCGCTCTACCTGCTCCTGCTCCGATGCCGGACACTCCACGATCAGCTCGTCGTGTACCTGCATGAGAAGCCGGGCGCGCAGCCCCTCCCGCTTCAGACGGCGGTGTACCCGCACCATGGCCAGCTTCATGATATCGGCGGCGGTACCCTGTACCGGCATATTCAGCGCCACCCGCTTGCCGAACTCCCGCAGGTTGAAATTGCTGCTTTTCAGCTCCGGCAGGGCGCGGCGGCGGTGCATCAGCGTCTGCACATAGCCGTCCTGCTCCGCCTTGGCCACCACATCGGTCATATACTGCCGCACGCCCTGATACGTCTCAAAATACCGCTCCATATACGCCTTGGCCTCCGCCACGGATACGCCGATATCCTGTGCCAGCGAGAAGGCGGAGATTCCGTAGACGATGCCGAAGTTCACCGCCTTGGCCCGGCGGCGCATCTCCGGCGTCACCTCCTCCGGCGGCACGTGGAACACGCGGGAGGCGGTGACGGTGTGGAAGTCCGCCCCCGACCGGAACGCCGCCTGCATCTCCGCATCTCCGGCGATGTGTGCCAGCAGCCGCAGCTCGATCTGGGAGTAGTCCGCGTCCACCAGCACACAGCCCTCCGGCGCGGTGAACATCCGCCGCAGCTGGCTGCCCAGCTCCGTGCGGGTGGGGATATTCTGCAAATTCGGCTCGGTGGAGCTGAGACGGCCCGTAGCCGTCACGGTCATCTGGAAGCTGGTACGCACCCGGCCGTCCGGGTCGATGACCTTCAAGAGCCCGTCCACATAGGTGCTTTTCAGCTTGGCGTACTGTCGGTAGCGCAGCACATCCGCCACGATGGGCGCGTCGTACCGCAGCTTTTCCAGCACATCGGCATTGGTGGACCAGCCGGTCTTCGTCTTTTTGCCGTGGGGCAGGCCCAGCTTTTCAAACAGAATGACCCCCAGCTGCTTGGGGGAGTTGATGTTGAACGTCTCCCCCGCCGCGTCGTAAATGGCCTGCTCTGTCTCGTCCATGACGCCCTGCAGCGTCTCGCCGTACTGGGCCAGCGCCTTCCGATCCACCAGAAACCCCGCCGTCTCCATCTCCGCCAGCACCCGGCACAGCGGCAGCTCCACATCGTCGTAGAGCGCCTCCATGTCCAGCTCCCGCAGCTTGGGCGCCAGCGTCCCGTGGAGCGCCGACACGGCGGAGGTATAGCTGATGAGCGCCGTCTGTGCCGCCGCGTCGTCCCCCAGCAGGGAGGTGAACGCCTCCGGCGACAGGTGGGCGGGCTTGGGCAGCTCCTCGTTATAAAAGGAGAGGAACAGCTTGGGGATATCGTAGCTGCCGGCGGTGGCGTCGCAGAGGTAGGCCGCCAGCGCCGTATCGAACACGAAGCCCTCGGCGGGCAGCTCCCGCTCCAGCAGAGCGCGCATGGTATCCTTGATGTGATGCCCCACCTTCTTGATGTCCGCCGCGAACAGCGACGCCAGCAGGTCGTGCCAGTTCCCGGCGTAGCGGTTTTCGTACAGCTCCGCCATCAGGGTCGTATCCTCTCCCGCCTCGCACTCTACCGCCAGCGCAGAGAGATCCGGCAGGCCGTATACAGTGACGTGCGCTGCCGCCCGCCACAGGGTCAGCAGCTCCTCCGCCCGCGCCGCCGTCTCCACGATCTCCGCATGGGCGGTGTGAGACGGCTTTTCCTCCACGGTGCGGCTGGGGGACAGACCGTACTTGTCGATGAGCTTCTGGAATTCCAGACGCAGGAACAGGTCGTACAGCTCCGGCTTGAAGGGCTGGCGCAGGTTGTCCTCCGGCTTGAAGTCCAGCGGCGCGTCGGTGACGATGGTGGCCAGCCAATAGCTGTGCCGTGCCGCCTCCTCCCCCTCCTGCAGCTTGCGGAGGGCGGCAGGCTTGGCGTGAACGTCCGGCATCTGCGCGTACAGCGCATCGATGCTGCCGTACTCCTGCACCAGCGCCATGGCGGTCTTTTCTCCGATGCCCGGTACGCCGGGGATGTTGTCGGAGCTGTCGCCCATCAGCGCCTTCAGGTCGATCATGTGGATGGGCGCAAAGCCGTAGGTCTCCCGGAACGTCTCCGGCGTCATATCCTTCGTGGTGGTCTGCCCCATGCGGGTGGACACCAGCTTCACCTTGGTGTGGTCGGTGATGAGCTGGAGGCTGTCCTTATCGCCGGTGACCACGACGCAGTCCCAGCCGTCGGCCTCGCATTTGCGGCTGATGGTGCCGATGAGGTCGTCGGCCTCGTAGCCGGTCAGCTCATACTGGGGGATGCTCATAGCCGTCAGCACCTGCTTGAGCGGCAGCATCTGCATGGCCAGTTCCTCCGGCATTCCCTTGCGCTGCGCCTTGTAGGACGCATCCGCCTGGTGGCGGAACGTAGGCTCCCGCCGGTCGAAGGTGACGCACAGCGCCTCCGGCTTCTCCTCGTCCAGCAGGCGCTGGAGCGTGGTGACAAAGCCGTAGATGGCGTTGGTATACAGACCCTGCCGGGTGGTCAGGGGCCGGATGCCGTAATAGGCGCGGTTGACGATGCTGTTGCCGTCAAGAACCATCAATTTCATAGGGCTCCTCCCAAAATTCCATAAGTGGTTATATTATACGCCGAATTTCTCCGTAAAACAACCGTTACTCTTGACAGTGTTCCTTTTTGTGGTAGACTTGTCTGGTGCGTTTTAGGACTGCGGCAAATTCCCGCAGCCCTCCATCTTGATAAAGGAGGCTCCTCCCCCATGATCGAATCCTTCCTGACGGTAGGCCGTCAGATCATCACGCTGTACCTGCTGATGGCGGTGGGCTTTGTGCTGGGCAAGGTCAAGCTCATCGACGACCGCGGCTCCCTGACCATGAGCAATCTGGTGATGTACGTCGTCTCCCCCTGTATGCTGCTGGTGGCGTTCCAGCGCCCGCTGGAGCACGAGCTGCTCCATGAGTTTGCCATCTCACTGGGGATCGCCCTGCTGCTCCATGCCGCGTTTATCGTACTGTCCCGTCTCATCCTCCGGGAGAAGGACGCCCACCGCCGGGGTCTGATGCTGTTCAGTTCCGTGTTCTCCAACTGCGGCTTTATGGGATACCCCCTGATGACCGCCCTGTTCGGCAGCATCGGTGTGTTCTACGGCTCCGCCTATGTGGTGGTGTTCACATTCCTCACATGGACCTACGGTGTCTTCGCCATGACCGATGACCGCTCCCAGCTGAAGCTGCGCCCCCTGCTGCTGAATCCCGGCGTCATCAGCATCGTGCTGGCTATGGCGCTGTTCCTGCTGCAGATCACCCTGCCGGAGATCGTGATGGTGCCGATCACCTACCTGTCCGATCTGAACACGCCGCTGCCCATGGTGGTGGTGGGCTATCAGCTCAGCCACGCCGACTTCCGCGCCGCCCTGCAGGGCATCAACTCGTGGATATCCATGCTGCTGCGGCTGGTGGCGTTTCCCCTGCTGTCGCTGGGTGTCTGTCTGGCGCTGGGGCTGGACAGCCGCCTGACGGTCATCACCGTCATCGCCGCCAGCGCACCGCCCGCCGCCCTGATGAGTATGTTCTCCGCCAAGTTCAAGCTGGACACGGCGCTGGCATCCTCCATGGTGTCGGTGCAGACGGCGTTTTCCGCCCTGACCATGCCGCTGATGGTCAGTCTCGCCAGCTATCTGGCCTGAAAACACAGCAAGAAAGAGCCGGACGGCTATGCCGTCCGGCTCTTTTCCTGTTTGCTCACTTGTTGTTCAGCTTTCCCAGATACCGGTAGATGCTGGCCTCGGAGCTGTGGAGCGCCTGGGCCACATAGCTCACGGAGCCCTTCAGCAGGAACACGCCCTTGCGGTTCAGGATATCCATGATCTCCATCTTCTCCTCCTGCGTCAGGCGATCCACCTCCACCGGATAGTCCGCCACCACCTGCGAGACGATGCTGGCGGTGGCGCCGGCGATAGAGGTGGGGTAGCCGCTGCGCACCGGCGTTTCCACCGGGTCGTTGCTGTCGGCGATGAGCCGGGTGCCGCTGGGTACGCCGCGGCGCTGATTGCCGCCGCACAGATCCATGACACGGCGGGCCAGCTCCTCATAGCGGCTGGCGTCGAAGTTGATGCACAGCAGCCCCGCCAGCTCACCGGAGCGTCCCTTGATGAACATGGAGTTGGAGCACATGGTCTTGCCGGTGGCGGACACCGACTCAAAGTTCAGCACATAGTTCTGGGTCTCATACAGGTTGCCCGCCACGTATTCCAGCATCTTATTGCTCAGAGGCGACCCCAGATGACGGCCGGTCAGCTCGCCGTTGGCAATGGCGATGATCTCGTTGGAGTCATCGTTCAGCTCGTGCAGAGCGATCTCGTAATCCGGGCCGAGAATGTGTCCCAGAAAATCCACAATGAGCATATAGTGCCGTTTCAATTCCTTTTCCATGGGTCAGTCTCCTTCTTTCTATATGGCGGAGCGTGTTACATACCGGACTGCTGGGCGGCCAGCTTCGCCTTTTCCTCCTCTTCCAGCACGCGGTAGGCCACCTTGCCCACCAGCGTCTTGGGCAGCTCGTCCCGGAACTCGATGTCGTAGGGCATGGCGTACTTGGCGATATGCTTGCGGCAGTAGGCCAGCAGCTCCTGCTTGGTGTTGTCGTCGGCGGGGACGCCGGGCTTGAGGGTGACGAACGCCTTGACCTTCTGCATCTTATAGGCGTCGGGTACGCCGATGATGCAGCTCATCTGCACCTTCTCGTGGGCGTCCAGAATGTTCTCCAGCTGGCCGGGATACACGTTGTAGCCGGAGGAGATGATCATCCGCTTGGCGCGGCCCTTGAAGTAGATGAAGCCCTGCTCGTCCATGCTGCCCAGATCGCCGGTGTACACCCACGTCAGGCCGTCAGCGTGCTTGCGCAGCGTCTTTGCGGTCTCCTCGGGGTTGTTCATGTACTCCTTCATGACGGTGGGGCCGGCCAGCAGGATCTCGCCCTCCTCGCCGTAGGGGACCTCCTCATCGGTATCGGGCTTGACGATCTTAATGTAGGTATCCGGGAAGGGCAGGCCGATGGAGCCCTCCTTATAGATATTGGTGGGGGTCAGGCAGCAGGCGGTCACCGTCTCGGTGGTGCCGTAGCCCTCCCGCACCTGAATGACGGCCTTATGGTCGTACAGGAACTTGTCGAATTTCTTCTTCAGCTCGATGGAAAGGCTGTCGCCGCCGGAGAACACACCCTTCAGGCTGCTGAGGTCGGCGTTGTCCATGCTGGGCAGACGCAGCAGCGCCTCATACAGCGTGGGGACGCCGGCGATGAAGTTGCACTTGTACTTCACGATCTGCTTGGCGTAGCTCTTGGCGGTAAAGCGGGGGATCAGGATGCAGCGTCCGCCCTGAGACAGCATGGAGTGGACGCACACGCCCAGACCAAAGCCGTGGAACAGGGGCATGGCCGCCAGCATCCGGTCGCCGGGCCGGAACATGGGATTGGTGGCGATGATCTGCTGCCCCAGCGCGTTGAAGTTGCCGTTGGTCAGCACGATGCCCTTGGTGGTGCCGGTGGTGCCGCCGGAGTACAGGATGACGGCGGGATCGTTGAAGCCCCGCTCCATCCGGTAATTCTTATAGAAGCAGTACCGGGACATCTCCATAAATTCCCGCCAGCGGATGACAGGCGCATCCTCGGGGATCTTCTGGATCTTGCGTCCCTCGGTGAGCATATAGCCGGCGCGGATGGTGCGGCTCAGCTCGTCCTTTACGGAGGCGATGATGATGTTGATGATGCTGGTGTTCTGCCGGATATGCTCAAACTTGTTGTAGAACTGATCCAGCGTGATGGCGGTGGTGGACTCGGAGGCGTTGAGATAGAACTCGATCTCCTTCTCCGCCGACAGGGGGTGGATCATATTGGCGATACCGCCCACCAGATTCACCGCGTAGAACATATAGATAGCCTGCGGGCAGTTGGGCATGGCGATGGTCACCTTGTCGCCCACCCGGATGCCCAGCGTCTTCAGGCTCTTGGCACACTTTTCGATCTCCTGCACCATCTTGCGATAGGTGACGGAGCGGCCCATAAAGTCAAAGGCGATATTGTTGGGGTACATATCGGCGATGCGCTCCACAGCGTCGAACATACTGCCCTGAAAATAGTCCAGATGCATGGGTACATCACCCATATAAGGCTTCCACGGGGTCTTTACTTCACTCATACTGCACTTCCTCCTTCATCGGTTTTTCCAGCTCCTCCGGGTGCTCCAGCAGGTACTTCAGCAGGCGCACGGATTTGGAGTAATAGTAGCCATCCGCCAGACGCTCATCGATGGTCAGACCCAGATCCAGCGTCTCCCGCATGGTCGCATGGCCCTCTGCATCGAAAAACGGCGACAGCTTCTTCTCGCCGATGATGCAGAACATCGAGCAGGTACCCCAGTTGGTCAGGTGGTGATAGCCGCACTTGAGCTTGATAGAGCCCAGATTGGAGATGACCACAGAGTTATAGTAGGGGTCGGTGGCAATGATATCCGCCGGCACCCAGCCGTGCTTATCCAGCCACATGAGGATGCGGATGGCGGTCTTGCTGATAAAGCGGGGGATCTTGTTCAGATAATCCATGACGCCGGTGGTGGGGTCGACCTTCTCGCTGCGGCACTCCGTCACCTGCTGGCGGATGTACGCGTGGACGTCCTCCAGCGTGTTGTCCTCCCGGCTGTGCAGCACCGCCAGCGCCTCGGCGCCCTTGTCGGAGAACTGCTTTTTCACCACGAACGCGGCGGACACCTCGTTGCGCTGGTAGAAATTGCTGTTGACGATGAAGCGGTTCAGCTTGGGCCGCAGGGTGATGGTCTTCAGCAGTGCCGCCACCACCAGATGGAACATGGTGTAGGGAAACTCCGTCTCCGTCTGATTCTTCTCCGCCAGATAGGCGTTCATGGCGGTCAGATCGATGCGCTCGGAGACATACGCCTCGTTGTCGCAGCGGTTTGGATAGATGATGCCGGTGATAAAGTGCAGGGAATCCAGCTCCCGCAGCAGGCGTCCGTCCTTGCGGTCGCCCCGGCGCTTTTTCTGTGTTTCCATATATTTCTCCTAAATATCTAATATAAAATCCAGCGTTTTACAAGTGCATCTAATATACGATATTACATCGAAAGAATACCCCGGCTGCTCGTAGGCGCTTATTATAGCAGAGCCGCCCGCGAATTTCTACCCCAAATTTCACTCTTTGCTTATTTCTTACAGAGATGAGAATTTTTCTTTACCTGCGGAGGACACCTTTTACAAAGTAAAAGAGCGCCCCGCAGGGCGCTCTTTCGTATCCTTTTTAGAAATCGGCGTTGCCCACGGTGCGGGGATGCAGCTCCACGTCGCGGATGTTGCTGACGCCGGTGAGGTACATGACCATACGCTCGAAGCCCAGGCCAAAGCCGGCGTGACGGCAGGAGCCGTAGCGACGCAGGTCGCAGTACCACCAGTAGTCCTCCGGGTTCATGCCCAGCTCGCGGATGCGGCTCTCCAGCAGCTCCAGACGCTCCTCACGCTGGCTGCCGCCGATGATCTCGCCGATACCGGGTACCAGACAGTCGGCAGCGGCCACGGTCTTGCCGTCGTCGTTCAGGCGCATATAGAACGCCTTGATGTCCTTGGGATAGTCGGTGACGAACACCGGCTTTTTGAACACCTGCTCCGTCAGATACCGCTCGTGCTCAGTCTGGAGGTCGGTGCCCCACTCCACCTTATAATCAAATTTGTCGTTGTTCTTCTTCAGGATCTCCACAGCCTCGGTGTAGCTGACGCGGCCGAAGTCGGAGGCGGCCACATGCTCCAGACGCTCCTTCAGGCCCTTGTCCACAAAGCTGTTGAAGAAGTCGATCTCATCGGGGCAGCGCTCCAGCACACGGCGGATGATATGCTTGATCATGGCCTCCGCCACGTCCATATCGCCTGCCAGATCGCAGAAGGCCATCTCCGGCTCGATCATCCAGAACTCGGCGGCGTGGCGCTGGG
>ERZ507062.93-NODE-93-length-58930-cov-26.5889_pt1 | contig 58930 bp, 67 predicted proteins | sample MGYA00513786_ERZ507062 | MGnify/ENA metagenome assembly ERZ507062 | reverse complement strand
AAGAGACCTAGAAAATGTCTTGGATATAAAACACCATATGAAGTCTACTATTCTATCGTGTTACAATTGACTTGACAATTCGGGGAGGAAAGAAATGAGAATAATTTCGTCAGATAAATTTACGAATGTGAATGCTTCTTTTCGTACGATGGTTCCTTTAGAACGATCTACGATTACGAAAATGAATCTGTTGTTATATATGATTCGACAAAAAACCGAGAAGTTTCCCACCAAACAAGCTTTAACGACGGCTTTAGTAAATAACTATGCCACAAAAGCAGGTGCTAGTTTAACTAGTTTTGGCAATCAGCTTTTATTTGATCTTCGCTTTCAATGGATAAGACCGGATTGGATTGCGGATGAAGGGTATGAAAAACGCGTTTGTCTATGCATGGAAGAAATCTTAGAACATCCGCTTTTTGATCAAGCAGGTTTAGATGAAGCAAAGTACATGTTAGAAAATCGCTTATTGCGCCAAATGGATGATCCCAATGCCTTGAGTTTATTGACCGCTTTTTCTTTAGTGGATAAAGATTCTTCTTTATCTATTCCAGTCCAAGGATCTTTGGATGATCTTGAGAAAATTACCTTAGAAGAAATGGAAGAATTGTATGCGCAAATACAAAAAAAGCCAAAACATGTTTATGCTTGTGGCGTAATTAGCGAGCCTATGAAGGCGTTTTTGGCTAAGTATGATAGTTGTGAACCATTAAAAAATGACTATACGCTATTTTCAAGTGATCAATTCTATACAGAAGAGAAAGCAATGGATATATCTCAAACGAGTATTTCGCTTTTGTATCAAACGCAAGTTGCTCTTGATTCCGATTTGTACTTTCCTTTATTAGTGATGAACGCTTTACTAGGACAGGCTCCTAATTCTATGCTTTTTACGGAAGTTCGGGAAAAGAACAGTTTCTGTTATTCAATTTACAGTCAATTGATTCGCTTTGATGGTGTTTTATATATTTCCACAGGTACTAATCGAAAATCTATTGCTCCTGTTTTAGAGGAAATTGATCGGCAAATCCAACGCCTTCGTGAAGGTGATTTTTCTTTGGAACAAATGGATATTGCGAAAAAGGATTTAAAAGATGGTCTTGTATCGGGACAAGATAGTGGTATTTCTTTAATAGAACAACAATTCTTAGATGATTTACTTGGTCGACAAACATGCTTAGAAGAGCGTTTAGCAGCTATTGATGCGGTAAGTGTAGAACAAATTCAAGAAGTTGCGCAGCAATTAAAAGCTTTTGCACAAGCTATCATCGAGGAGGCGGATGATGAAACAGTATAATATGACAATCCAAGAGAAAACCTTGGCCAATGGTTTACATATGATTTTGGTTCATAAACCAGGGTATTATCGTTCTTTATGTACTTTGGCAACGGATGCAGGAGGGTTTGATCTCGTTCAATCTTATGAAGGAGAACAGCTGCACTACCGCACAGGGTGTGCCCATTATTTGGAACATCAGATGTTTCGTTATCATGGTTTAGATGTAACGGAAGAATTTGCGAAAAATTCGGCAAGTACAAATGCCTTTACTTCTTTTAATAAAACGGCTTACTATTTTCAAACGACTTCGGATATTCAAGCTTCCTTAGAGCTTTTATTAAACTTTGTGGAAGAATTGGATATTGATGGGGAATCGGTAGAGAAAGAGCGTGGAATCATCTTAAGTGAGTATGATATGTATGACCAACAGCCCGAACAAAGACTGTTTAAAGAAACGTGGCGTTCTTTATATAAAAACCATCCTTTACGAATTGATGTGCTGGGGAACCGGGAAGATATTCAAGAAATGTCTGTAGAAGATTTACAGAAGTTCTATAAGTATAATTATGATCCTAGTCGCTTAACGTTGATTGTTGTTACGGGAAAAGATATTGATGAAATTGAATCTTGGGTTACAGCACATCAAGCTAAAGTTCCTTCTAGAATTGATGGGGAAGTCAAACGAATTATTCCATCGGAAGACGCTTTGGTGAACCGGTCACATACAGAATTAGAAATGGATATTTCTATGCCTTATGTTTGTGTAGCGTACAAGTTTGAGGCAGAAAAGGATATTCAATTGGCACTGAAGAAAGATTTTGCGATTCAGATGGCTTTAGATGCCCTAATGAGCCCTTTAAATCCAAAATACCAGTCTTGGTTAGACCAGAAGATTATCACGCAGCTAGCGGGCGCAGAATGCGATATTACAACCGATCATGCGTATTTGCTCTTTTATGCTCAAACACCTAAAGTAGAAGCGTTTATAGAGCTAGTGAATGAACTTGTCAAAGATTTGGGACAAAGTCTAACGCAAGAGAATTACCAGGCTTTAAAGGCAAGAACCATTGCATCGAATATTCGTGGTCTTGATGCGTTTGAGAATTTGGCGATTGAATTATTAGAAGCGAAGATCATTGGTTATGATTATTGGCAGCATTTAAATTTAGTTAATGAAGTATCGAAATCAGAGATTGAAGAACTTCTTCAAACACTCGATTTCACAAATCAAACAATTACTACGATTTTGCCTAAAGCATCTAAATCGTAATAAAACATGTAATTTAGACATTGTAAACGCTATGAAAATGAGAGAATCAGGTTGATTCTCTCATTTGTTTATATATTTTAAATCCGTATGATGTAGATAAAGGCAGGTGATAAAAATGGTTAAAGTCCAATACCGGATAGGAGATTAGTTTATGAATGTTTTTTGTGTAGTAGGACAGATTGAGCAGTTGCCTTCGTTGAAGGAAACTGCCAATGGAATTAAAACTTGTAATGTCATGATTAAGACAGAACGAGCTTTCGCAAATAGTGATGGGGAATATGAGATGGATCATATTCTGATTGAAGTATGGCGAGGGCTTGCCGAAACGATTGCGAATGTTGCGCAGATTGATGATTTGATTGCTGTTAAAGGTCGTGTGGCATCTCGCAAAGTAATAAAAGACGACCGAACCTTTTATAATTATGCATTTGTAGCAGAAAAAATTGATTTTTTATCTTCGAAAGTTTAAAAAAAGCTGTTTTTCAACAGCTAAATATTTGTGAAGGAATGGAAACGATGCTAATTTTGCCGTGATTTACTTGCAATCGTTTACTTCCTTCCAAATTGTTCATGTAATCCTTCGGTAATAGCTTTAGGTATACGTACATTTTCCGTAAATGGGTTTACAACGATTGCGTGAACATTTTTTGCATCTACAACATACGCTAAGCAATCGACAAAAGCTATAGATTCCCATTCAACCTTTGTGTATTCATCAAGTGCTTCTTCCGTTGATGAAAAAACAGGGTAGAAACGATTTCCATCCATGTCGGCTAAAATATCAGGTTCGCCGTCTTCAAAACATGGAATGTATACTCGATTTGAGACGAGCGTCTGTAGCATGTCAACTAAATGATCGTCATCTTGGTTTTGACCGTATGCTTGTAGTTTTTCTTTGATAATATCCATTAGTCTATCCTTTCTAAAAACATATACAATTCGTTTACCTCCTTTTTGACGAGCTGTATATCTTATTGTGTTCAATTAAATCCAAATTCTATATCTAATATCTAATATCAAATATCTAATAAAAAGAGGCCAAAGCCTCTTTTTATTTGCATAGAATTAACGATTGTAGAATTCAACAACCAACAATTCATTGATAGGCTGAGAAGTAAATAACTCATTACGTTCTGGATAACGTACATAAGTACCTTTTTTCTTGTCAGCATCGAATGAAACAAAATCAACAGTAGCAACAGATGCTTCTAATGCATCGTTGATTGAACTCAAATTCTTTGAACGTTCACGAACTTCGATTTCTTGTCCTGGTTTCACTTGGAAACTAGCGATATCGACTTTCTTACCATCTACTAAGATGTGTCCGTGGTTAACTAATTGACGAGCTCCACGACGTGTACGAGCTAATCCCATACGATAAACAATGTTGTCCAAACGACTTTCCAACATGATTAAGAAGTTTTCACCAGCAGCTCCTGGTTTTTTACTTGCTTTAGCATACGTGTTAGCAAATTGTTTTTCGCTTAATTGGTACGTATGACGAATACGTTGTTTTTCTTGTAATTGTAAACCGTAGTTTGTTAATTTTGGATGACGTCCATTTCCGTGTTGACCTGGCGCATAGTTACGACGAGTAAGTTCTTGTCCTGTTTCCAAGATAGAGAAATCTAAACGACGAGACTTTTTCCAAGTACTTCCTGTGTTTCTTGACATAAGTTTCCTCCTATTGTTTTTCTGCAAAACAATAACAGTACAAATCACCACAAGGTGTGTTATAAAAGATGTTTTCTTCTATTCAGCTATTAGTTACTCACATCGCTATTGCTTATAACGCATATCTCTTGGCTTTGTATGCTGCTATCAATTTATGCTTTAGTATCATATCAAAGCTAGTAGTGAAAATCAAGAAATATTCGTGGAAACTAAAGATAAGTTTTGCTATAATAGCAATAGCTTTGTGTAGGAGGATTAGGAATGGAAAACGTCATGCAGTTTATCACTTTTATTCAAGAAAAAACTTCTTTAACAGTTCTTATTTATATATGTATCGCAATTCTGATATTGGTTTTGCTAACAATGATTTCAAACTCGATGCGCAGAAGAAAAGCCGCTAGTCGTTTTGAAGAATTAGAAAAAGAAGTGAATGAAGTTCGCAATAATTCATTGGATTATAAATTTAATAAAGCCAAAGCATTCTCAAAAGCGAATGCGGATATTATGGAAAGAGTCAATGAGTTATCCCCAAAATACAAGATTTGTATTAAAGGTATGGATGACTGTGATACTTTATGTGAACGCGCAAATGATTATCTTGATGGGCATCGTACCAAAAAAGCGATGCGTACAATGGATGAATTGGAAACATGTTTAGATGATGCAAGAGAGAGAATTCGTATTGTAACGAAAGCTTTAGATAATATTCTTGAAAAAGAAACCAAAGTACGTGATTTTGCGAATGCTTTAAAAGAACGTTTTGCTTCCGTTAAAACAGTTTACCAAAACAATCGTCCTGCTTACTTTAAGGCTACGACCTATTTTGATTCTCGTATTCAAGAAATTGAAAATGAATTTACCAGCTTTGAAGAATGGATGTATGCCAGTGAATTTAATAAAGCCAAAGATGAAGGCGACAAGATTGCCAAAGAAATCGATGTGGTTTCTAGTGAAGTAGCTTCTTGCCCAGATTTATATGAACGTGCGATGGCTATCATCCCAGCTGCGGTGAATGAAATTCGCGAAAATGAAGCTGAATTAACGAAAGCCAATGTAGATTTGGCTTATTTGGAAACAGATAAGAAATTAAATACGGTATCCGAAAATCTACAAGCATCGATTCATTTGATTGATATTGGTAATTTAGCCGATGCCCAAATGGTATTAAGTGATATTACCGATACAATTTTGAATCTACAAGATCAAATGAATGCAGAAAAAGATGCCTATAATGAAATTCATGATGGTTTGGCTCAAAATGTTATTTCGGTAGATGAAATTGATGTGCAATTGAATGAAATCAAAACTTTATATGGAAACATTCGTGATCGTTTTGGTTTGGAAGACTGGACACATCGTTTTGCCCTTGCTGATGAACAGATGAATAACTTAAAAGAAGCTTGTGCCTTAATTCAAAAAGAACTAGATGAAGACAAGATGCCTCGTGTTGATGTGATTCACTATTATCGTGAATTTGCCAACGATATAGAAGAATTTAAAGGTCAAGTTAATGATATGAAGACGAAATTGTTGAACGCAAGTAGTGATGAATCACGTGCGAAAAAACAATTGGTTAAACTTCAATTGATTTTAAATGAAGTTCGTCTAAATGCAGCTACACGTAATTTACCAAGTGTATCGAGCCAGTTTGATGAAGATATTAAACAAGCGGAAGACATGATTAGTCGTGTTCAAGTTGTTTTATCGCATTCACCACTTGATGTTCCAACTTTGAATTCGGATCTACAAGATGCAATTGATTTTGTTTATAAACTTTACAACAATGCCAATAACTTAATTGGGGTTGCGGTTATGGTTGAAAATGCCATCGTATTTGGTAACCGTTTTAGAAGTACCTATCCTTCTATGAATACGGACTTAACGCGTGCGGAATTATGTTTCCAAAATGGGGAATATACGCGTGCTCTAAAAATTGCCATTCAAGCTATTGAAAACTTACACCCAGGAACTTATGAGAAATTAATCGCCCGCAAAGATCCTGCTGTGATGAATCAGGCTTAAGCAATGATTTATTTTGATAATTCTTCAACGACCTCTGTAGCACCAGAGGTTCTTGATGTTTATAAACAAGTCCTTTCGGATGTTTATGCCAATCCAGATAGTCTACATGCTTTAGGGCGTAAAGCAAGTAGTTTAATGGAGAAGTCGCGTGTGCTAATTGCTGGTTATCTTCATGTAAAACCTCAAGAAATTATTTTTACTGGTAGTGCAAGTGAAGCTAATACCATGGCTGTTGTTGGGTATGCCCTCGCAAACCAGTCGCGTGGAAAACATATTTTAATAAGCTGTGTAGAACATCCTTCCCTGGATCATTCGGCGGACTTTTTAAGTGAACTTGGCTTTGAAGTAGAGAAGATGCCTATCAATGAAGAAGGAATCGTTACAGCCCAAGAGGTGCAAAAAAGAATGCGTAAAGATACGATTTTAGTATCTACAATGCATGTAAATAATGAGATGGGGGCTATCAATCCAATTCGTGAAATTGAAAAGGTTGTACATAGTCATCCGACTTGTGCTTATCATGTGGATTGTGTACAAAGCTTTTCTAAGTTGGATATTCCTTTTGAGAGCTTAGATATGGCAACCATTTCAGCGCATAAGATTCATGGCTTAAAGGGCTCTGGTCTATTGATGAAAAAAGAGAAGTGTCAATTAAAGCCAGTTGTACAAGGTGGCCAACAAGAACAAGGTCTTCGTGGGGGAACGCAAAATGCCCCAGCCGATATTGTTTTGGCAAAAACGATTCGTTTGGCTTTAGAAGAACAATCGGAAGTATATGCCAAGGTTTCTAAAATCAATCAATATCTTCGTCAAGAACTTAGTAAGATTGAAGGGGCACATATCAATAGCCCAGATGCAGCATTGCCTTTTATTTTAAATATTGGCTTTGACCAGTTAACGAGTGAAGTTCTATTAAATGCCTTGGATGCAAAAGGAATTTGTGTATCGGCTAAGAGTACTTGTTCTTCGCATTCAGCCAATGAGTCAGCTACATTATTAGCGATGGGAAAATCAAAGAAAGCGGCAACGCATATGATTCGTTTATCTTTTTCTAAGTACAATACTTTAGAAGAAGCAAAAGAATTTATTAAAGACTGTAAGGAGATTATAAGAGATTATGGCTTGTCACTATGATCATATTTTGATTCGTTATGGCGAATTATCATTAAAAGGAAAAAACCGAAATACATTTATTAAACAGTTATACCAAAATGTTCGCAAAGCCTTATCTGGCTTTCCAAACTTAGAATATGAGAAACAACACGATCGCATGTATATTTATTTACATGGGGAAAATGCAGATAAAGTCAGTGATGTTTTATCTTGTGTCTTTGGGATTTCTTCTTTTTCCCTTGCGGTAAAAGTGGAATCCGATATGGATAAGATCATCCAAGCGGCCAAAGATAGTGTGGATTTAACAACTTTCCATACCTTTAAAGTTGCAGCTCGTAGATCGGATAAAATGTTCCCATTTATCAGTGATCAAATTAATCGAAAAGTCGCAACAGAAATCTTAAAAAATAGCGATTGGAAAGTAGATGTACATCATCCAGATGTGAAGATTGTGGTTGAAGTACATAAAGAAGCAACATACATTATGACCAATCGAATTGCTGGTGCTGGAGGTTATCCGGTTGGTGTTGGTGGCAAAGCCATGGTTTTATTAAGTGGGGGAATTGATTCACCAGTTGCCAGCTATTTGATGATGAAACGTGGTGTGCATATTGAAGCGATTCACTTTGCGGCACCACCTTATACAAGTCAAAATGCCCAAGAAAAAGTTTTAAAACTAGCTTCAATGATTAGTGGTTATCAAGGAGAAATTTTGGTTCATGTGGTTCCATTTACGAACCTTCAATTAGCTATTTATCAACATGCCGATGAAAGTTATGCGATTACTTTAATGCGTCGTATGATGATGCGAATTGCCAGTGGCTTAGCGCAAAAACGTCATGCGCAAGCTATCGCAACAGGAGAGTCGGTTGGACAAGTAGCTAGTCAGACTTTAGAGAGTATGCAGACGATTAATGCGGTGACAAATATGCCAATATTGCGTCCGGTTGTTTGTATGGATAAAGTGGAAATTATTGATTTGGCTCGTAAGATTGGTACGTATGAAACTTCCATCTTGCCATATGAAGATTGTTGTACGATTTTTGATCCAAAGAATCCGGCTACAAAACCACGTATTGATCGTTGTGAAAAATATGAAGCACGTTGGGATTGGCAGTCGATGGTTCAAGATTGTATTGATCAATGTGAAGAAATTGTTGTTCGACCAGAAGTTGAACAAGAAGATTTATTTTAATAGGGTGATTTTTTCACCCTTTTTTAGGAGGAGTCTATGTTACGTTGTCCCATCTGTCAGGAAAAACTTGAAAAAAGCGATAGACAATTTGTATGCCCCAATCATCATAGCTTCGATATAGCGAAACAAGGTTATGTGAATTTATCTTTGAAACAAAAGAAGAATCAAGGGGATAATAAAGCCATGGTACAAGCACGTACGCATTTTTTAGAAAAAGATTATTATGCCTTTATGCGACAAGAAGTCTTGGACTTGTTGAAAAAATATGAAATTCATTCCCTGATTGATTTAGGTTGTGGACAAGGTTATTACACTTCGATGTTTCAAAGCGTCTGTGATCCATGTTTTGGGGTAGATCTGAGTAAAGAAGCTGTCCTTTATGCAGCGAAACAAAATAAAAATATTCAGTATTTAGTCGCTTCGATTTATGATTTACCATTTGAAGATGCTTGTTGCGATGGTGTTACATCCATTTTTGTCGGACAAGCTGATCAAGAAGTACATCGGGTTTTAAAAGACCAAGGTGTATGGATTACTGTAGGACCAGGACCGAGACATTGTTGGGAATTAAAAGAAAAACTGTATCAAACCGTTTTAGAAAATCCGGAAGAACAAGATACAAAAGAGGGATTTGTCTTAGTCGAGAAAAAACACATTCAAAAACAGGAAAAGGTGGATGAGCTTTGGAACTTGTTGGAAATGACACCATATCGGTATAAAAGTCCCAAAGTAGGTCTAGAAGCTGTGAAGAATTGTTCTTCTTTGGATGTGACGTTTGAATTTGTGATTCGTTGTTGGAGAAAAATATGAAAACTAAAATAAAAAAATGGGGAATTAATGGAGAAGGAATCGCATATAAGAATAAGAAGCCAGTTTTTATTCCTTATGTTCTTCCCAATGAAGTAATTGAATACCATATCGTAAAAGAAAAACCACGTTTTATGCTTGGAAAAATGGATAAGTTGATTGAAAAATCCAGTCGTAGAAGATATCCTATGTGTCCAAAATGGAAAAGCTGTGGGGGTTGTGCTTTAATGCATGTGCAATATAAAGAGCAATGTAAGATGAAAGAGCAGATTGTCAAAGAATCTTTACGCAAATATGCCAATTATCAAGGAAAAGTGGAATCCCTCATGAAAAATCCTAATCCTTTAGGCTATCGAAATCTTTGTAAATTTGTTTTGAAAAAGGAACAAGACGTTTGGTGCAGTGGCATGTATGCTACCAATTCCCATGACTTTGTAGCGATTGATCGTTGTATGATTCATGAAAAGAAAATCGAAGAAGTTCGAAGCCAATTATTGGCACTGATGAATCAATACGAAGTAGATGGTTTTAAACAACTTGTGATTAAAGATTTTAACCAAAAGGTACAAGTGCTTTTTATTACGGAAGATGTATCTATTTCTTCTGATTTCATCGCAGCTTGTAGTCAAATTGAGGGTTTGGTTTCTTTATGGCAAAACATTAAAACCGATTATACGAAAGATATTTTTGGCAAAGAAATGATTCATTTAGCAGGCTTAGAAAACATTGAATTAACCTTAGACGATAAAACCTTACGTCTTTTACCGCGTTCTTTTTTTCAATTAAATACTGAGCAAGCGATTCATTTATATGACTTAGTAGCACAATGGACACCAAAATCCAATGTGTTAGTGGAAGCCTATAGTGGAATTGGAGCCATTAGCTTATTTGTCAAAGATCAGGCAAAAGAAATTATTGGGATTGAGTCAATTCAAGATGCCGTAGATAATGCCAATGAAAATGCCAAGCTTAATAATGCGGGACATGTTTCTTTTCTTTGTGCAGATGCCGGAAAAGCTTTAAAAGAAATTGTGCAAAAGAAAACAGTGGATACTTTGATTGTGGATCCGCCTCGTACGGGTTTGAATACAGAAATGAAAGATACCATTCTTTCAGCTTCGATTCAAAATATCATTTATGTTTCATGTAACCCAGCTACACTTGGAAAAGATCTTAAACAATTGCAACAATGTTACAATATTAAAAAGGTTCAACCTATTGATATGTTTAGTCAAACACCACATGTGGAGACATGCTGTCTCCTACGAAAGCGAGACGCAGTCGAAGCTTGAGTAGCTGAGACGCAGTCCGCAAGGGACGCCCAAGAACCCGAGCCGGAGGCGAAGGGTGATTGGCTGCGGCCTACTGCGACATGCTGCCTAAAGTACAGAATTAAATGATGTGGAGTGTAGATGCATAACGGAGTAAGAAGAGATGGAAATTATAAAAAGAATTGAACCCGAGGAAGTGCTTAGTTTAGCAACAAAGGTTCCTTTTGTAAAAATAGACAGAGAAAAATTTCTCCGAAAGGAGCTAATGAAGTATTATCCGGAAGAGGTAGTCAAGCTGGCAATTAAAAAGAACCCTGCATATGCCGGCATTGAAAGGTGGTCTGTTGGAAAAATTGCAGAGCAGGTAATTGATTACGAAACGAATAAAGTAGCTGCAATTTCAGCTGCTGCGGGACTACCCGGTGGAGTAGCAATGCTAGCAATGGTTCCGGCAGATATGACACAATACTTTGGCTTCCTTCTTAGGGTAATGCAGCAGCTTGCGTATTTGTATGGTTTTGAAGCTTTTGATTTTGACGAGAACCATGTAAGCGCTGAAACGATGAATACCTTGCTCATATGTTTAGGCGTGATGTTTGGTGTTCAAGGTGCAAACGCAGCAGTAACAAAACTAGCAGACGCAATTGCAGTTAAAGTTTCAAAGGATATTATGAAACAACCACTAACGAAAGGTGTTGTCTATCCAATAATTAAAAAGACATCCAGTGCTCTAGGCATTAAGATGACTAAGCAAGTTTTAGCAGATGGCGCAACAAAAGTGATTCCTATTTTTGGCGCTGCTACTTCTGGAGGGATAACCTATATGACATTTAAAAAAGCATCCTACAGGCTTCAGGCTCAATTTAAGACCCTGAAAATTTCAGATCCTGAGTTCTATAAGAAGGAAATGTAAAAAAGCGAATCGATAGGTGATGAGAATGGTCGATATCGTTCTTGGGAACACTGCTATTCACATTTCATAAAAGCAAGAGGATCCAAAGAAGTTGATTATGATTATCTGAGTTTACAACTGGCTTTCTATTTAGCAAGTTGGGGAATGTATCACGGCTCAGCATTTTTACTGCAGAAAGATTATAAAGTACATATCCCAGTAGTAAAAGAGCAAGAATTATAACATTAAGTCCCTAATGTAGCTTGTCACCTTTTACGAGAAAAATGCCGACCGACTCGAACCTGTCAGAGAAAAGATGGAAGTTGAAGGATTGTCATATCCACAAATGAAAATGATGGATATGGGATTTTGGCAGATTGGATTTGAGTTGGATCCAAACGGAAAATTCGATTTTAAACTTCCTAAGAAGAGTTAAAAAACTATTTGCCTATACGAGCAATAGGGCAACTCAATATTTTAATCGGCTTAACTTAGCGTTTTTTTAGGGCAAAATAGGTGTTACACGATTTCCATTTACAGTAGGGGTTGAAAAGGTTACTCGTTGGAGAACCGAGCCATGTAGAAACGATTTGTCTTCTTTCAAAAAAATAATTGATAGAATATCATGATAAGAAATGTATGGGGAAAATAATGTGGAAATGAATCAACAAGCAAACAATCACAAAAATGATGTAAATGAATCTATAACATCAAGGAAACCTCAGACAAGAAAGACGTATAGAACAGCATCAGGAAGATTGATTTCGTACTATGGCTGTGAACTTGGGGAAACGATTGTTTCTACGTCTTGTGGCACTCAAATCACATTAAGCGATTTTTTTGAAATCTTACTTAAATCTTGGGGTAAGGAATCCGCATATCCGAGTGCTCAGGAAGATTCGGCATATTGTTTAGCAAATGATCCGACATACGGTCAATGTGCTGTTACAGCTATGTTGGTAAATAAATTTTTTGGTGGAGAAATCAGAAAATTATGGGTATCAGGTGGCGGTACGCATTATTTTAATATCATTAATGGAAAAATAATTGATTTAACTAGAGAACAATTTGATTTGTATTCTATTCCACTGGATTATTCAGAAGTAGTTAATGTTCCATTACAGTATTGTGGTAAAAATCCTAATACAAGAGCTAGACTTGATGTATTAGAAAAGAATGTTTTTAAAAATATAGAGTGGAAATAAAGTGAATATATATTTAGTTGAGGTTGAATGACATTTAGATATGGATAAGAATGCACTTGGAACCAGAGAATTGGAATTTGTGATTTTCTGAATTGAAAACGTAGTCGCAAAATTACATATCGATGCAACGAAAGTGTATGCCGCTCTGACAGAACAATCAGATATTTTGCAGGCATATATTATTCCTGAGTATGAGGTATTACGCACGCAAAGTAAGGAGTATATCGTAGATGACATTATCACTGTTATGCGAAACAGAATCATATTACCTTGGAGAAAGCTTTAGATCTTTTTTATCATTCCGAGTTATATAAACTCATGAGCGAAGGTGTATCTGACATGCATTGCAGGAGCGACCAATATCTTGTTGAAGAGTTAGAAGAAGAAATCCAAATGTTTCTAAATAAAACTTTGTGAATTCCGGTTAGTTAAACGGAGTACATAGACTTTGCAGGAGAACAAAATGAGAATATACGAAATTCCAAATAGAAATCCACTGCAGATGAAAGAACTTTTACGTGTGTGGGAAGATTCTGTTCGCGCAACACCTGTTTCTTTCTGATGATGAGGTGAAAAGAATCAAAAAGTATGTCCCTTATGCCCTGGAAAACGTAGAGCATTTGATCGCAGCTGAAGCTGAAAATTTAGTCGCATTTATGGGAATTCAAAACAAGCGATTGGAGATGTTGTTTGTAGCACCACAGGAAAGAGGGAAAGGCATTGGCAAGCAGTTACTTCAATATGGTTTCCGAACCTATGGAATCCGTGAGGTAACGGTCAATGAACAGAACCAGCAGGCTGTTGGTTTTTATGAGTACATGGGTTTTGAAACGTATAAGCGGAGCGATTTGGATGAGCAGGGTGGTCCATATCCACTTTTGTATATGAAGTGTCGTGATGCAGATTCGCATTGTTAGATAATAGAGAAGAAGGGAGACCATATGATGAAACAGAGTAAAAAGGTTTTGATTCCAATTATGATGGCAGCTATTTTTGAAATCATTGCGATTGTATTATGGTTGAGTAAAGATAATATTTTTTACTTATTTAATTTTACTTATATTGGGCTTTCTTTAGCACTAGGGATGTATTTATTTGGTAAAGAATATAGATATGCCAGAAGAGTTGTGCAATTGTTAGTGGGCATGTATATGCTTATATATCTTGGCTTGATCTGCCAGGAAAATATGCAGATTGAAGGATTCTGGTATTATCTTTTTACCGGTGTCTTTGAAGCTGCTACGATTCATTATGCGGTAGCTAAAATATTTGGCCCATTGATCTTTGGCCGCGGTTGGTGTGGCTATGCGTGTTGGACCGCGATGATTTTAGATTTCTTGCCATATAAAATACTGCAAGAACCTAGAAAGAACTATGGTTGGGTACGCTATATAACCTTTGCCTTATCTTTTGTGTTTGTAGCAGCTTTATTTCTTTGTCATGTAGGAAATTTAGAGAAGATTATGTTCTGGGCTTTTATTGTGGGGAATCTTCTATATTATGCGATTGGGATCATCTTGGCTTTTGTATTTAAAGATAATCGGGCTTTTTGTAAATATGTTTGTCCGGTTACAGTATTCTTAAAACCGATGAGTTACTTTTCTTTGATTCGTGTAAAATGTGATAAAACAAAATGCATTTCCTGTGGTAAGTGCAAAAGAATTTGTCCAATGAATGTGGATGTAACCGATAATTCCAGAAAAAGAATCAATGGCACGGAATGCATTTTATGCATGGAATGTGTGAAAAATTGTCCAAAAAAAGCTTTGTGATGGGAATTGGTTGAGTTAAAACTATACCAATATGCTATAATGAAGACCAATTAAGGTGAGTTATGAAACGAGAAGAGCTTTTTATATTAAGAGATATTGATTCCTTTGAACCGGCAACGGCACAGATGCGCAAGAAGGGTTATACGTTTTCCAATCGGGTATTAGAAGTAAAACGGGTACTTTCCAATCATTATCTGAGTCAGGAATTAAACGTACCATTGAATACAGAGCTTTTTCTATTAAGTCGTTTACGAATTGTCGAAGGATATCCGGTTTCTATTGAAAAGACCTGGATTCAATACGAAAAAGTAAAGGGTTTGGAAAAGGTTGACTTTACGGATATTTCTTTTTATGCACTATTAAAAGAAAAATTTGGTATTCAAATTATTGAAACCAAAGAAGAGTTGTTGATTGTTAACGCAAAACAGTCAGAAAAAGAGCATTTAAATACGAAACAAATCTTATTTGAAAAAGGAACTTCTTATATGGAAGGAGAATCTGTACCTTTTGAATACTTTGAAATGTCGAGTATTCCTTCGTTTTATCGGTTTAGGAGTGTGAGCGTCAATGGCTAAGAAAAAGTATGAACAATTGATGGATTTGCTTCAAAAAGACATTATTGACGGAAAATTGCCAGTTGGCTCTCGATTGCCAAGTGAAAGAGAACTTGCTGAGGCTGCTCATATGAACCGCATGACAGTTCGAAATGCGCTCAAACATCTGGAAGAAAAAAAGGTCATAATTTCGAAACGTGGTAGTGGATACTATGTGCGCAAACACACCAAAATGGTGGATGAATTTGAGTTAGGCAATGCGGAAATTTTATCACTAAGTGCCCAGCTTCGTCAGAATGGAATGGAAGTTTCAAGGCATACTATTTCTTTGCAGAAAATGGCAGTTCCACAATGGTTGTTGGATTCTTTTCCGGAAGAACAAGAAGTCTATGAATTGATTCGCTTATCAGAAGTTAATGATGAATCCTATGTTCTGCAAAAGGCTTACTTGCCGTATTCAAAATTTGAAGATATGGATCGTTTTAATTTTGAACAGTTTTCTTTATATGCGTATATGGAGGATAAAGGCTATCGACCTAAAAATATGGTTTCCATGATGCATATTGGACTTTTGCCAAAACAAGTACAAGAATGGATGGATCTACCAAGGGAAAATGTTTTTATCTTTGATGATAAAGGCTATGCCGAAAATCAAGATTTGGTTGAGTACACCATTTCGTATTACAATCCGAAACATACATCGTTTCGCTATATGACAAAAGGAATGAAAGAACACAAGAGCTGAAAGGCTCTTTTTCTATACCAATGTGGCAAAATATACAAATTGGTATAGCTATAATAGAAAATAATTTAAAAATATCTTGTAAGTGGTATAGTTATGTGCTATAAAAAGAACAGAAGTGGTATGCGATTACAGGAGGTAATTCAGATGAAAGTAATAGTATGTAAAGATTATGATGCAATGTCGAAAAAAGCTTATGAATACATGAAAGAATGTATCACAAGCAAGAAAAATGCCGTTTTAGGTTTAGCTACAGGAAGTACACCAGTTGGTTTGTACAAAGAAATGGTAGCTGATTATAAAGCTGGTAATACAGATTATAAAGATATTGTTTCTTATAACTTGGATGAATATGTAGGAATTGATCGTAACCATCCAGAATCTTATTATTCATTCATGCACAAAAACTTATTTGATTTAGTTGACATTAAAGACGAAAATACACATTTACCTTGTGGTACAACACAAGCCGATGCTGATGCTTATGAAGCCCAACTACAAAATGCGAACATCGATCTTCAAATTTTAGGAATTGGTCGTAATGGTCACATTGGATTCAATGAACCAGGTACATCTTTCGATATGGGAACGCATGTTGTAGATTTAACCGAAAGTACAATTGAAGCAAACTGCCGTTTCTTCGATAACGATCCAAACCTTGTCCCAAAACAAGCTCTTTCTATGGGTATTGCAGATATCATGAAATCAAAAGAAGTTTTGGTACTTGCCAGCGGTGTTGAAAAAGCAGATGCAGTAAAAGGTATGATTGAAGGTAGTGTTACCGAAGAATGTCCAGCTTCAGCTCTTCAAAATCATCCAAATGTGATTGTGATTGTTGATGAAGCAGCTGCTAGTAAATTAAGTAAGTAATACGTAAAAGAATTGGAGGAACCCTTTGGGATTCCTCCATTTTTTTTATAAGTAGATATTAAAAATATGTACGGCAATATTGAAGTAAACCAAAATAGAACAAGTATCTACGATGGTTGTAATCAATGGACTTGCCATGATGGCTGGATCGAGTCCTACTTTATTGGCAAATAGAGGTAGAACACATCCAATGAATTTTGATAGGATGACAACTACGGCTAAAGATAAAGCAACCACAATCGCAATTTGCGGATTTTGATATTGAATAAAAATACGTAAACCATTTGCGACCGCAAGGATGGCACCAACAATTAAAGAGATACGGAATTCTTTAAAAATAACCCGGAATAAATCTTTAAATTTAATGTCACCTAAAGCTAGACCACGAATAATCAAGGTCGAACTCTGTGAACCACAGTTTCCACCGGTATCCATTAACATAGGAATAAAGGAGACCAAAAGTGGTACGGCTTGGAAGGCATTTTCATAACGGGTAATAATGCTTCCGGTAATGGTTGCAGAGAACATCAAAATCAATAACCACATAATACGATGTTTGGCATGTTGCCATACGGTTGTTTCAAAATAGCCTTTTTCATTTGGTTCAATGGCAGCCATTTTGGAAATATCTTCGTTGGTTTCATCAATCATGACATCCATGACATCATCGAAAGTTACAATTCCCACAAAACAGTTTTCACTATCTAATACCGGCATCGCAATCAAGTCGTATTTTCGGAATAGTTTAGCAACTTCTTCTTGGTCGGTATGCGTTTGTACCGAGATGATATTCTTGTTCATTAACTTTTCAATTTTGGTGTCACGATTGCTGGTAATTAAGCTTTTTGCGGATACAATACCGAGTAATTTCTTATTTTCTAATACATAACAAGTATAAATTGTTTCCTTATGAATCCCTGTAGCTTTGATATGATCTAATGCTTCTTGTACGGTCATCTCTTGTCTTAGGGAAACATATTCAATGGTCATGATGGATCCAGCACTGTCTTCAGGATATTTACAGAGTTTATTAATGATATTGCGCTTTTGGGGATCCACACTTGCTAAAATTCGTTTTATTAAGTTGGCTGGTAAATCTTCTAATAAGTCGACTGTGTCATCCATATATAAAGAATCGATGACTTCTTTTAATTCGGATTGGGTAAATAAGTCTACAAGGTGCGCTTGCATAGATGAGCTCATGCAGGAGAATACTTTGGATGCTTCATCTTTAGGAATTAAACGGAATGCGAAAGCACAGTCTTTTGGGTCTAGACTTTCTAATAATTTGGCATTGTCAATAGCGTTGTTCTGGGTAAGAACGCTTTGTGCCTTTTTGTACTCCTTGGATGAAAGGAGTTGAATGAAGTTTTCTTTTTTCATGATATCTTTCCTCTACTTTCTTTTTGCACAAATGATAATCTAGGTCATTTGACATACGTTCTCACCTCCTTTAAAAGAAAAACGCCATTGCTCCTTGAACAATGACGTAATAAAAATTCTTATACCACCGTTCAAGCTTTAGTATCGCAGGGCATATGAATTGCATTAAATAAAGCCTTCACGACTTCATCTGTTGACCAACGAGTTGTGTCTCCACAACTTTGCGGCAGCAATCTTAGGAATTCCAAATCCCTGCGGTAACCTCACCTACCGTATTTTTTTTTCCGAAACAATCATAGTGGAATCATAAAAAAGTGTCAACCCCAAAAATAAAAGGTCCTAACATTTGTTTTTTTACACAAGTGTTAGGACCTTTATGAAATAAATCTATTCATGATTACTCCCATCTATTTGATCTCTCCTTTCTTTATCCATGGATTTATATTTCATGGATAATTGATTAATTGTACATTGGTCTGTACCTTCCTTTTGTTACTTTTAGTATAATTGAGATTCTTGTAAAGAAAAGCAATCTGGCAGCATTGGACATTGAAGTGGAATGTTTGGTTGAACTAGAAAAAAATCTGCGTTTACAGAATGATAGGATTATGGTAGAGTGTGTTCAGAACATAGAGCAGAGTAGAATGCAATGCGTAAAGTGCTTCTTGTACAGGGAGTTGACAAGAAGACGAAGAGGTAAAACTTGCGATATTGTATTCGCATCCCGCTGCTACATATCTTGGTTCATTCCTTCTTATGTAGTAATAGGACAGACTGCAAAGGAGGTTTTTTATGTCAAAATTAAAAGATGTTCGAACTTTAACCATGACCGCAATGCTTGTTGCCATTGGAATTCTATTGGGGTTCTTTAAGATCCCTATTACTGAGTTAATTGAGATTCGTTTTATTGCCTTGCCAATTGCCATTGCCGGCGCATTGTTTGGACCTGGTTTAGGAGCTGTAGTAGGAATCTTAATTGATGTTGGCGCTTTTATTGCCAAACCAACAGGGCCATATTTTCCTGGCTTTACGATTAGTGCTGCCATTTCGGGAATTCTTTTTGGCTTGATGCTCTATAAGAAAGAGATGAGTGTCAAACGTATTTTATTGACCCAAGTCGTTTATACTTTGATTATTGGTTTAGTTGTCTACAGTATCAATTTATCCATGCTTTATGGAACAGGTGTTTTGGTTTTAGTAAGTGCCCGTTTATTAAAAGAAATTGTGATGATTCCAATTAATGCCTTTTTACTTTTCTTAGTCTTAAAGCCCTTACCAAAGATTCCTTTTGTGAAAAATTTTGGGTTAGCCCATGAATAGCGAAGAAGTGCTTTCCTATTATGCATCTTTTCCGGTGTTTAATCCCAAAGATGTGGTAGCAGGAAAAGCGGAAATGTCTTTAGATGGCATCAAAAAGGTTTTGTCTGCAATGGGCAATCCGCAAAACAAATGCCAGATTATTCATGTAGCTGGAACCAATGGGAAAGGTTCGACAACGGCTTTCTTACATCAGATCTTTCAGGAAAATGGATACAAAGTGGGGGTTTTTAATTCACCTATGGTTGATCATTTTACGGAGCAGATTCAAATCAATCACCAAGATATTTCTTTAAAAGATTTGGCTTTTTATACGACAGAAGTTGCTCAAAAGGTAGAAGATTGTGGTTGTGCATTAACAAGTTTTGAAACCTTGGTTTGTGTAGCTTATGCGTATTTTTATCAATCGAATTGTGATGTTGTTTTGATGGAAGTAGGGCTAGGTGGTATACAAGATGCAACCAATGTGATGGAACAGTCCTTGCTTTCCATTATTACTTCAATCAGTTTTGATCACATGGAAGTATTGGGAAATACCCTAGCGGCTATTGCTGAGAAAAAAGCAGGGATTATAAAAGAAGGTGGCATGGTTCTTTCCAGTCAACAGGCTTCTGAAGTTGATTCGGTTTTAGAAAAGACTTGCCAGGCAAAAGAAGCTTCTTTGCATCGAGTAAAAGAAGCCCAATTGATTCAAAGAAACGTGGATGTACAAATCTTTGCGTATGAAGGGGAAGTCTATACGATTTCTTTATTGGGAACGTATCAAATACAAAATGCAAGTTTAGCTTTAGAAGCTATTTCCCTTTTAGAAAAATGTGGTTGGTCTTTTGATTTAATTAAAACCAAACAAGCTTTAGCACATACCTATTGGCCCGATCGTTTTGAAATCGTACATCGTAATCCGGATATCATTGTAGATGGAAGCCATAATTTAGATGGATTTAAACGTTTAAGAGAAAGTTTAGAAACCTATTATCCAAAGCAGAAAGTAACTTTTGTGATGGGTGTTTTGGCCGATAAGAAATATGAAGAAATGTTTCAAGTGATTCTTCCTTTAGCTAAGCGTGTCTATTGTGTAAATCCAGATAATCCGAGAGCTTTAAATGCCGAAAAAGCTAAGGAAATCGTCGCAAGCTATGGCGTAGAAGCCAAGGCTTGTACGATTGTGGAAGCCATTGATTTAGCTTGCCAGGATGAATTAGTCTGTATCTTTGGATCTTTGTACTATGTTGGTAGTGCGAAAAAGATCCTGCAAAAAATCTATTGATTTATGTCTTAAGATTTGTAGTACAATAAAATCGTTAAGCAAAGATAGAGGAAATACTCTATCTTTTTCTACGGAGTTTTTTTATGAAAAATATTGATATGACAAGTGGAAGTATTTCCCAAAAATTAGTCTTATTCTCTTTGCCTTTAATGGCTGCCAATCTTTTGCAGCAACTCTATAATCTGGTCGATACATGGGTAGTAGGAAAGTATGTTGGTTCGATTGCCTTAGCTGCAGTTGGATCCAGTTATACATTGATGACTTTTTTGACTTCGATACTCATTGGTTTATGTATGGGATGTAGCAGTTTCTTTGCGATACAAGTAGGAAAAAAGGATTGGCAGAAGTTTGAACAAGGTGTGTTCATCTCTTCTATAGGTATTGGTTTATGTACCCTTGTCATGTATTTTTTAGTTAGCTTTGGACAAACAACCATTCTGCATTTTTTACAAGTGCCAAAAAATGTGGAAGGAGCTATGGCCACATATGTGCAAATCATCTTTATTGGTTTATTTGCGACAAGTATTTATAACTATTTTGCGAATATTTTGCGGGCTCTGGGGAATTCTTTATTGCCTTTATTTGGCTTAGCTATTTCGGTTGTATTAAATATCTTCTTAGATATCTTATTTGTCGTACCTTTTCAATGGGGTGTAGCTGGTGCTGCCTGGGCAACGGTACTTAGTCAATTTGTTTCCGCCGCTTTTATGCTTCTTGTCGTATGGTTGAAATTTCCGATTTTTCGGGTGAAACAAGAAAATCGCATTTGGTCAAAAGATATTTTATCTTCTATTTTACATCTTTCTTTTATGACCTCGCTCCAACAATCTATTATGAATTTTGGTATCTTGTTGATACAGGGATTAGTCAATAGCTTTGGTTCAATTGTCATGGCAGCTTTTGCGGTAGCGGTTAAAATTGATACCTTAGCCTATATGCCGGTACAAGATTTTGGCAATGGCTTTAGTTTATTTGTTTCGCAAAACTATGGTGCAAAACAAGAAAAAAGAATCCAAGACGGTCTAAAAGTAGCTATTACCTGGATTGTACTATTCTGTGTTGTGATTAGTGTAGGGGTAAATATTTTCTCGGATTCTTTAATGGGCTTATTCTTAAGTGATCAATCCCAGGCCATTATCCAAGTGGGTAGTCAATACCTGCATATTGAAGCAACTTGTTACATTGGAATTGGCATCTTGTTCTTATGTTATGGCTATTATCGAGCAATTGTAAAGCCAGGTATGTCTGTTATCTTAACCATTCTTTCTTTAGGAACCCGTGTTCTGCTTGCCTATGCATGCTCCCCATTCTTTGGGGTAACTGCGATTTGGACGGCAATTCCTATTGGTTGGTTTTTAGCTGACTTTGTCGGTATTCTTTACTACTTTAAAAATAAATCACTTCAAGCATCTAAACCGATTTAGGGTTAGATTATTTATTTGATAGTTCTTCTTTACTATTTTTGATGCTATAGTAAAAGTAGAAATAACCCTAAATACCAGCTTTTTTAAAGTATATGACATAGATATTGTCTGTTTAAATGATAAATAATAAGTAATCAAAGAGAGAAAGTAATCTACATAGGATAATGTAGAGAAAGGAGAAACGTATATGATATCGTTATACCTAATATCTTTAGCGCTAAGTACGATGGGATTTGTTAGTGTGCTAATTATCATGCCAATAGTGCTAATTTATGAGACTTTAAAAATAATTTTGAAAAAGTGAAAATCGCAACAGGTTTTCACTTGCCTTTATTAAGTATATGACATAGATATTGTCTGTTTAAATGATAAATAATAAGGGTCTCTAAAATAGTTTAGGGTTGTGTGAAAAATCAGGCTCTAAAATATTGTAGGGTTTCACCGAAAGTGAAAAAAACTAAAAATATTGAGAAAATGAAAAAATGGGTCATAATCACCACTTTTGTGGTGATTAGGCCCGTTTTTTGGTCTAATGATTTTTCTCTATTTTATTTGTTTTTCGTATAATGCCCTCTGGAAGAGCCTTTCATGCGAATCGATTTGTGTGAACCGGCATAATTTGGTTTAGTATCTTTATTCATACAATACAAGCATCTGTTTCTAAAACGGGGAAAGTTTTTGTATCCATTTGCGTTTTTCTTGATTTCATTCGTAACTCCATTTCGAGATTCCATGATGCCATTGGTGATTCGTCTGTCATTTATGAAGGTAAAAGAATTAACTATCTCCTGAGACCATTTGATCAATGTATTCTTAAGTTTGAGAATCTCTGGGTATAATCTCTTCGGTGATAAGAATCACTCCTTCCAATGAAAAATCAAACGACCAAATATGATTTTACAATGGAAGGTTTTTTTATTTGCATAAAACACATAAAAATGGGACAAGCACGACCCTACAATAATTTAGAGGCATTTTATGAACTTTATAAAATGACCCTATGATATTTTAGAGGCTATGCTCGACCCTACAATATTTTAGATATCCCTTTTTTTGCATAGATGGTTAAAGTGTATTATCGGCAAAAACAATTTAAAGTAAAATTAAGTATATAGTTTTATTGCCGATAAAATGATATATTACCCATAGTAAGTATGATTTTTGAAAGGAAGATGGCGGATGAAATATCTTACAGTTGCTGAAATCGCAAAAAAATGGAATGTATCTGAACGTAGTGTAAGAAATTATTGTGCCCATGGTCGAGTAGTGGGTGCATTTCTTCTTGGAAAAACATGGAATATACCAGAAAATGCACAAAAGCCAGAACGTGCGAACAAAAAGAAAGAAAAGCCAAAAAACTTACTGGATATTTTACAAGATGAGAAAGTTAATCAATACTCTGGAGGTATTTATCATAAGACCCAGATTGATTTAACCTATAATTCGAATCATATGGAAGGCAGTCGGCTAACCCATGATCAGACTCGATATATCTTTGAGACTAATACCATTGGTATAGAAAAAGAAGTACTGAATGTAGATGATGTGATTGAAACAGCAAATCATTTTCGCTGTGTTGATGAGATTATTGAACACGCACAAAAACCATTGACAGAAAAATTTATTAAGGACTTACATCTTATTTTAAAAAATGGTACCAGTGATTCTAGAAAAGACTGGTTTGTGGTTGGTGACTACAAGAAATTACCCAATGAAGTCGGTGGTAGAAAAACGGCTCTTCCAGAAGAGGTGCCAAAAAAGATGAAGGAATTGTTGGCAGATTATAACAACAAGAACGAAAAGACCTTTGAAGATATTCTAGATTTCCACGTAAAATTTGAACGGATCCATCCATTTCAAGATGGCAATGGTCGTGTAGGACGCTTGATTTTATTCAAAGAATGTTTGAAATACAATATCGTTCCATTCATTATTGAAGATCATTTGAAACTGTATTATTATCGAGGCTTAAAAGAATGGGATAGTGAAAAAGGATTTTTGATAGATACTTGTTTGAGTGCACAAGATAGGTATAAAACATACTTGGATTATTTTCGGATTAGCTATTAAGTCTAATGATTTATGTAACGAAAACATTCGTCGAACATACATATTTAAATGTTGAAAATCATAATTTAACAGTAAAGTTACACTTTTAACATTCTAAATGATAAAATATAAATAAATTTGTTAAAAGGAGCTTGTTGGAGATGCGAAAGAATGTGTTTGGCTTAGATATTCAATATGATACCTGGAATCATAAAGATGATTTACCGCTTTATTTAATAAATACTTATACGTTTTATCAAGCTATTATAGGAGAAGAAAAATGTCTTATTCTTGTACCAAAAGATTCTTTTCCAACTATTTCTGCTTTGATCAAACAAATCCAAAAAATTCATAATATAGAGAATGTTCCGGTAGTTTTTATGTTTCCATCGATTTCCCCTTATCGTAGAAAGAGTTTTATTGAAAACAGAATTTCTTTTATTACAGATAGACAAGCCTTTTTACCTTTTCTTGGAACATATTTGATGAATGAGGCCTCATGGAATATGAATCTAGAACATTTTACTTTTTCTACACAAGAAGTCTTTTTGTATTACCTGTATCAAAACCAAGAGCGTTTATATGTTAGTGAAATAGGAAAACAATTATCGTTATCTGCTATGACTCTAACTAGAGCAGTTAGGCAGCTAGAGGCTACAGGATTATTTGAGGTATTCAAAGATGGAGTAAGAAAATGGATTCAAGCAAAGGAAGATCGGTATACATTATTTAAAAAAGTTAAACCATATCTTTTATCACCAGTCCGGTGTAGCGGATATATAGATAAAACGGTAATCACAGAAGAACTTGTTATCGCAGGAGAGACGGCATTAGCAGAAAAATCTATGATGAATCCCAGTAAATGTCTTATCTATGCAGTACAAAAGAACAAATTTGATAAAAACAAATTGGATAAAGAGCTAATTGATCCAAACACACAAGTAAGATTGGAGTTATGGGCTTATGATCCGATGTTGTTTTCTAAGGATTCAATGGCTGATATTCTATCTGTAATTTTATCTATTAAAGATAGTAAAGACGAAAGAATAGAACAAGCTATAGCGGAAGTTGAAGAGAGGTTATTAAAATAAACAAATAATGATAAATGGATTTAGTACATTTAAAGAATATTTTAAAGGTTTTGAAAATCAGTATGTTGTTATTGGTGGAACAGCATGTGATTTGATTATGGAAAGTGAAGAACTTCCTTTTCGTGCAACAAAAGATTTAGATATTGTTTTGATTGTAGAATCAATTACACCTGAATTTGGCAGAAGATTTTGGGAGTATGTGAAAGAAGATATAGATATTTATATTACTGGTTCGAATTCTTATATTTTCTCAAGCCAACTAGCTACGCGTTTAAGTGGAAGATATGTCGAAATTCCGGTTTTGCCATTTTCATTTAAAGAGTTTTATTCTTCACAAAAGGATCTTGATAAAGATTCAGCTTTCCACGAATATATGATGGTGGGTGGTTTTCCATATATAACGCAAGCGCATTTACAGGATGAAATGATTAATATGTATATGGAAGGCATTTATAATACCATCCTAGTAAAAGCTATTGAAGAGCGAATCAATCGGAAGCAACAAGAGTTGAATCCGAAAAATATCACTGATGTTTCATTGTTAAAAGCGATTTCTAAATATCTTTCCAGCGTTCTTGGTAGTCCTGTATCCATACGGTCTATTGCCAATTATTTTAAATCTAATGAACGTAAAATATCGCCGAATACAGTAAGTGTTTATGTGGATGCTTTGTGTGAAGCCTATCTGTATTATCCTGTAGAAGCGATGGATATAAGTGGTAAAGAAGTATTAAAATCAAATAAGAAATTCTACATTGTCGATACGGAAATTCGTAATTTTATTTTACCGAAACAAAGATATGATTTAGGCTTTACGCTGGAAAATATTGTTTATTTTGAATTGCTTCGGCGAAAATATCTGGTCTATGTTGGTAAACTTGGTCAAACTGAAGTGGATTTTATTGCCAAAAAAGATGGTGTATATACGTATTTTCAAGTAACGGCTTCTATGGTAGATGAGAGTACCTTTCAACGTGAAATACGACCTCTACAAGAAATTCGCGATAATTACGAAAAGATTATTTTAACTTTGGATCGTTTTACATTGGGAAACTATGAAGGCATCAAAGTTATCCATGTGATTGACTGGTTACTAGAAGATAACAATTAAAAATAGGACATTATTATGAAGAAAGAATGGAAGATAGGACTCTTGGTTTTAGGGATATTGTTGACTTTGTCTAAGTATTTATGGATTGTGGGTATTGTTTTGATTATTTATGGGTATTCTTCCTTTAAGAAGGAATAATACTATGAATTATATACATCTGTTTACAATTTGTGAATAAAATTAGTGATTTCTTGTCTATGCTGTGTTAGAATACTTTTACATTGAAAAAGGAGTATTGGATATGGAAATTGTTTGCTTAGACTTAGAAGGTGTATTGGTTCCGGAGATTTGGATTGCGTTTGCCCAGGCGAGTGGTATTCCTGAATTAAAAAGAACAACACGTGATGAGCCAGATTATGATAAATTGATGCAGTATCGAATTGATATTTTAAAAGAACATGGTTTGGGATTGAAAGATGTACAAGATGTCATCGCAACGATTGATCCACTACCAGGGGCAAAAGAATTCTTAGATCAATTACGTGAAGAAACCCAAGTGATTATTATTAGTGATACGTTTAAAGAATTCGCTAAACCTTTAATGAAAAAGTTGGGATGGCCAACGATTTTCTGTAATTCACTTGTTGTTAGTGAAGCAGGCGAAATTACTGGTTTTACAATGCGTATTGAACAATCGAAATTAACGACGGTAAAAGCTTTACAATCCATTGGTTATGATACGATTGCTTCTGGAGATAGTTATAATGACTTAGGTATGATTCAAGCCAGCAAAGCGGGATTCTTATTCCGTTCTACGGAACAGATCAAGAAAGATCATCCTGAACTTCCTGCCTATGAAACCTATGATGAATTACTTGCAGCTATAGAGGCACAACTTGCCTAATAGCTGCTTTTTTGATAAATTGTATCTTGTTTAAGACGGAGGTTATTATGGAATCCATTGCTACTTGGTTTGCGTCTACGCTTGGGCAGCATGTATCTGCACAAGTTGTTATTTTTATTACATCTTTAATTCCAATTCTTGAATGTCGGGGAGGCTTGATTGTTGCTTCTTTATTAAAAGTAAATATCTGGCAAGCTATTCCGATTTGTGTCATTGGAAACATTATTCCGATTCCTTTTATTCTATTCTTTATTAAAAAGATCTTTGCGTGGTTAAAACGTTTTTCTTTTGCCCGCCCATTTGTTGAAAAACTGGAAAAACGGGCCATGAATAAAAGTGATGGTATGAATCATGGAGAATTTTTAGGATTATTGCTTTTTGTTGGGATTCCTTTACCAGGAACTGGCGCCTGGACCGGATCTTTGATTGCTTCTTTACTGGAAATGGATATTAAGAAAGCTTCGATTGCAATTTTCTTAGGTGTCTTATTAGCTACCTTGATTGTTTCTACTTTATCCTATGGCTTATTGGGGGCTCTATGAAATGGATGATTGCTTCCGACTTTCATGGGTCTGGTTTTTATACCCAAAAGCTCTTTGATTGTTTCGCTAAAGAACAATGTGATCGTTTATTGATACTTGGAGATATTTTATATCATGGACCACGTAATGATTTGCCCAAAGGCTATGCGCCTAAAGAAGTGATACAGATGGTGAATGCGCATGCCGAACAGATTGTCTGTGTACAAGGCAATTGTGATTGTGAAGTGGATCAAATGGTCTTAGATCTACCAATTTTAAATGCGGCCATGCTCTTTGATTGTGGCAACCATATCTTATATGCCTGCCATGGACATAAGGTGATGCCAAAGCTTAAAAAAGGGGATATCTATCTACAAGGACATACTCATGTTCCTCAAGCGGAATGGATTGATGGGATTCTCCATTTAAATCCAGGTTCTATTGCCTTACCGAAAGAAAATAGCTGGCATGGCTATATGCTTTGGGAAAAAGAATGCTTTGTATGGAAAGATTTTGAAGGTAATATAAAGGAAACATTACAACTGGGAGTGGATTAATCTGCTCCTTTTTGCAATTTAGAAAGAAACGTGATACATAATACCTATGAAAAAAATACGGATTGAGAAAAAAACCAATGTACGAAATTCGATTATGCGATTATTCTTTGTGGCAGTCGCTATCTTATTTCAACTCTTTTTAATCTTAAACTGGTTGGGAGCTTTTCGCATCCTGCCCTATCAAACCAATGCGATTCTGCATATCTGTGCCATTATTGTTTCTTTATGGGTCTATGGAAGAGATAAAAATGCTTCTATCAATATTGCCTGGATGTTATTAATTTTAGCCCTTCCGATGGTCGGATTAGTTTTGTATGCCATGATGGGAAGAGCCTCATTAACCGATAAAATGCGAAAAGTCTATGCCGATATTGATGCGTTTTTATTCCAACATTATCAACAAGACGATACCGTCTTTGCCCGCTTAAAGAAAGAACATCCTTATGCGGCAGGCCAATCACGCCTTATCTGGCAAAAAGGCAATTTTCCCGTCTATGATGATACCCAAGTGAAGTATTATGGCGATGCCTATGATGGCTTTTTAGCCCAGATTGAAGAGATGAAGAAGGCTAAGAAATTTATCTTTTTAGAATATCATGCGATCGAAGATGGACCTTCTTTTAAAATGATGAAAGATGTTCTGATTCAAAAAGCCAAAGAAGGTGTTGAAGTACGCATCTTCTACGATGATATGGGAAGTATTGGTTTTATCAATAAAGACTTTATTCGTCAAATGGAATCCTATGACATTCAATGCCGCGTCTTTAATCCTTTGCGGCCATGGATTCTGGTCTTTATGAATAACCGAGATCATCGTAAGATTACCGTGATTGATGGAAAAGTTGGCTTTACCGGTGGATATAATCTCGCCGAAGAATACTTTAATAAAACCCATCCGTATGGATATTGGAAAGACAGTGGAGTAAAGATTGAAGGAAAAGCTGTAGACAGCTTAACCTTGATCTTTTTAGAAATGTGGAATGCGGTTGAACAAACCGATCAATCCATTGATCAATATTTATGTGCCACGGCCAGTCAAAACGATGGCTATGTACAACCCTATGCCGATTCACCTTTGGATGATGAATATCTAGGCGAAGATGTATATATGAATATTTGTAACCACGCCATTGACTATGCCTATTTTGTGACACCTTACTTAATTTTAACCGATGAAATGGTGCGGACTTTTACCCTTGCTGCTAAAAGGGGTGTGGATGTACGTATTATTACCCCAGGTATACCCGATAAGAAATTCACCTATATGTTGACGCGTTCTTTCTATCGTGACTTAGTTATGAATGGCGTCAAAATCTATGAGTATACACCAGGTTTCTGTCATGCCAAGATGAGTATAAGCGATGGAAAGATTGCGACTTGTGGAACGATCAACTTAGATTATCGTTCGCTTTACTTACATTTTGAAAATGGCTTGTATATGGTCGATTGTGACTGTATTAAAGACATCAAAGCCGACTTTGAACAGATGTTTAAAGAGAGTAAAGAAGTCACTCGTGAATACAAGCGCAAAGTATCTGTCCCTGTTCGTACGTATCGCGCAATTCTTCGTCTTTTATCTCCATTATTCTAATTGTATCCGTTTACATGCATATCAATGGTTGACAACTGTTCGCAAAATGGCTATATTAATGTCAAAGTTAAGACAGTGAAGGGAAAGAGTAGTTTGCGAACAAACTAGTAGAGACTTTCTGGTCGGTGAAAAGAAAGAGGGAGTCCAAACGAACACATCCTGGAGTTAATTATGCGAATCAAGTAGTGTAATTCGGGCGTCTCCGTTACCAGACCAGAGTGTGATAGCACTTAGTGAGGTCATTATTGTGAAATAATGATGAAATAAGGTGGAACCACGTTAACAACGTCCTTATATAGGGCGTTTTTTTGTTTATAAGGAGGACACTATGAATCAAATTCAAATCCCATTTGGTATGCGTGACATCATTTTAGAAGATTGTACAAAGAAAAGAGCCTTGCGAAACCGCATAGAAAAGGTCTTTGATCGCTATGGTTATCAAGAAATCATTACGCCATCCATTGAATTCTATCAAACCTATCAAAATGCCTTTGGAACCATCAATGAACAAGATATGTATAAGTTCTTTGACCAGGATGGACAAATTCTATCCCTACGTATGGATATGACCGTTCCTATTGCCAGGGTCTGTGCCTCAAAATTTAATAAAGTCGAGCCACCCTATCGTTTCCGTTATTGTTCCAATGTATATAAAGTTCGCCAAATGTTTGGCGGCCATATGTCCGAAGTCAGTGACTGTGGCGTTGAGCTCATTGGTTTAGATTGTTTCCATGACATTGAAGTCATTCTTTGTGCACTAGATACCATGGAAACACTTGGCGTCTCGGATTATACCTTAGAAATCGGGAATAGCGATTATTTCAAGATTGCCTGTCGAGATATTGGTTTAAGTGAAGCCCAACAAGTCGATCTTGCCCAATTAATTGATAATAAGAGCCTCGTAGATCTAAAGACGTATTTAGAACAATTAGGCTTAAATGATAAACAGAAATCTTTCTTCCAGTCTCTACCTATCTTAGGTGGTGATGTTTCCATCTTAGATCAAGCTTTAGAAGTAAGTTTTAATGAAGACTTAAGAAAAGTTGTTTTGGATCTAAAAGATCTGTATCAAAAGTGTGAAGCTTTGGGCGTTGGAGAACATATTCAATTTGACCTAGGTAAAGTACCACATCTGGATTACTATACCGGTATTATCTTTGAAGGCTTTGTCAAAGATGTAGGCCATAGTGTATTAAGTGGTGGACGCTACGATAAACTTCTCAAGAAGTTTGGTCGAGATCTACCCGCTTGTGGCTTTAGTGTGAAACTCGATTACTTACTAGATGTAGTAAAAGCACCAAAAAAAGAGGTGGTAACCATCTATTATCCGGAAGCCAAACAGATGGAAGCCTTAAAGCTAGCCCAAACCTTACGTAAAGAAAAGAATGTAGTCATGAAGGTTTGGACCAAAGAAGATGTGGAGGTAGTAGCATGAGTTTATCCGTTGCCCTGACAAAAGGTCGTTTGGAAAAAAAGACTGTTGCGATGTTAGAACGCTGTGATTATGGAATTGAAAAATTGAAAGATAAAGGTCGTGCTTTAGTTTTTCCCGACACCAAAAAAGATATTCGTTATTTTCTTGTGAAATCCAATGACTGTCTGACCTATGTTGAACATGGTGTAGCTGATATTGGTGTAGTTGGAAAAGATACGATTCTAGAAGGAAGCAAAGACTACTATGAAATGTTAGATCTGGAAATTGGAAAATGTAAATTCATCCTTGCTTCTTTACCGGATATTGATTTGTTGAATAAAGTCGGACACATCAAGATTGGGACCAAATACCCTAATGTAGCCCGTGATTATTTTCATTCCAAAGGAATGGATGTAGAAATCATTAAAATTGATGGCTCGGTAGAACTATCACCTATCTTAGGTCTATGTGATGGAATCGTAGATATTATGGAAACCGGAACGACCTTAAAAGAAAATGGTTTAGTTGTCTTAGATACCGTTTGTCCAATTAGTGCGCGTGTCATTGTCAATAAAGCCAGCTTTAAATTAAAACGCCAGGAAGTTATGAACTTCTTGGATGATTTGAAAGGAATCGTGGAAGAAAATGCTCAGTCCAATTTGTAAAGAAAACAAACAAGAATTAGCCAATTATTTATTAAGCCGTACCCAGGAAATCTCTAGTGATATTTTAGTCAAAGTATCCAATATTTTAGATGATGTACGCAAAAATGGGGATGCTGCTTGCCGCAAATACACCAAACAATTTGATGGAATTGATATAGATGAATTCAAAGTTTCCCAAGCCGAAATTGAAACAGCCATTCAAGCTTGTGATCCAGCTTTTATGGATGCGATGGAAAAAGCCAAAAAGAATATTACGTATTTCCACCAAGCCCAAGTCCAACAATCTTATTTGTTGCAGAAAGAAAAAGGCATTTATCTAGGCCAACGGGTTTTGCCTTTGGCAAGTGTTGGAATTTATGTACCAGGTGGTCGTGCCCAATATCCAAGTAGTGTTTTAATGAATGCGATTCCTGCTCATGTAGCTGGGGTAAAACGCATTGTCATGGTGACTCCACCTAATAAAGAAGGAAAGATTCATCCCAACATTGCCTTTGCGGCCAAACTAGCCGGCGTTACCGATATTTATAAAATTGGTGGTGCCCAAGCAATTGCCGCTTTAGCCTATGGAACCGAAAGTATTCCTGCCGTAGATAAAATTGTTGGTCCGGGAAATATCTTTGTCGCTGCGGCTAAGAAACTGGTTTATGGAAAAGTCGACATTGATATGATTGCCGGTCCGAGTGAAATCTTAGTCATTGCTGATGATCAAGCCAATCCGGTCTATATTGCAGCCGATTTATTATCCCAAGCCGAACATGATCCGATGGCCAGCCCCATTTTACTAGCTACAAGCCAGACAATTATTGACAAGACCAATGCAGAATTAAAACGCCAATCCGCGCTTTTGCCAAAACGCGAAATCGTGGAACAATCTTTAAAGAATTATGGCAAATCCATTCTCTGTGATTCCATTGAAGAGTGTATTGCCTTTAGTAATGCGATTGCCCCAGAACATTTGGAATTGATGATTCAAGATCCAATGTCAGTTTTATCCCTAGTTGAAAATGCCGGTAGTGTATTCATGGGCTATTATACCTGTGAAAGTATTGGCGATTATTTTGGTGGAACCAACCACGTTCTACCAACTAGTGGTACGGCACGCTTCTCCAGTGCTTTAGGTGTCGATAGTTTTATTAAGAAATCTTGTTTCTTACACTATACAAAAGAAGCTTTAGACAGCTATGGATCGTATATTATTAAGATGGCTCAAGAAGAAAGACTCGACGCCCATGCCCAAGCAGCGAAAGTGAGGATGGAAAATGACTAAAAATATTGAAACCTATCAAGCGCATACCCAAGAAGGTATGTTGTTGAATGCCAATGAATCGCCATATATGGTCACGGAAAAAGTAATGGCAGAGATTCTAGAAGCCATTCCTACCATTGATTTAAATCGGTATCCCGATGACTCTTACCAGGAATTGTATGAAGCCTATGCGCAAGTGATGAATCTAGATCCCAATCAATTATTAACGGGAAATGGTTCGGATCAAATGCTTGGTTTAGTCATTGGAACCCATCTATCCAAAGGGAAAACGCTCTATACTTTATCCAAAGATTTTAGTATGTATGATTACTATGCTTCTGAATATGAAGCCAATGTTGAAAAGTATCCGGTAAATGAAGATGGCTCTTTTGACATCGATGACTTTATTGCCCAAGGCAAAGAAAAAGGCGCTGATTTAGTCATTTTTAGTAATCCCAACAATCCGACTGGCCATTGTCTAAAGAAAGAAGAAATTCTTAAAATTGTTGATGGCTTTGATTGTCCGGTACTAATTGATGAAGCTTATATGGAATTCAGTAATCAAAGTGTTCTACCTTATGTTGAAGAACATGAAAATTTGTTAGTAACACGAACTTTATCTAAAGCCTTTGGTCTAGCGGGATTAAGAGTAGGGTTCTTAGTGTGTAACCAAGCTAAGATGCAAGCGTATCGGGCTCGGAAAGTTCCTTATGCGCTGAATTCGGTTTCGCAAAAGATTGCGACCATTGTTCTACATCATTATGAGGATATTCAAATCGTCATCCAACAAACCAAGTCTTTCCGTGATGAGATGTTGGATAAGCTCTTGTTGTTTCGCTTTATGGAATTCTATCCAAGTGAAGCTAACTTCATTTATGGAAAATGTGAGAATAAAGAATTGTTGCTGAAACTATTTGCTCAGGCAAATATTCAAATTCGGGATTTTAAGCATACGGAATTCTTCCGTATTACGATTGGTTCAAAAGAAGAAAATGAAGCCGTTCTTACGGTACTACAAAGTTTTGTAAGGGAGATGTTAACATGCGCCAAGCAAGTATAAAAAGAGATACGCTCGAAACAAAAGTAGATTGTAAACTAGATTTAGATGGTACGGGAAAAAGTACGATTGATACTGGGGTTGGCTTTTTCAATCATATGTTGACTTTGTTGGCCTTCCATTCTGGAATGAATCTAGACATGCATGCCGATGGGGATCTAGATGTATGTGATCATCACACCATTGAAGACTGTGGAATTGTCTTAGGCCAAGCTGTAGCCCAAGCTTTAGGCAATAAAAAAGGCATTGAACGTTATGGCTCTTTTAATTGTCCGATGGATGAAACCTTATGCAATGTGAGCTTAGATTTTTCAGGGCGTCCTTACTTAGTCTATCATTGTGAATTAAAACGGGATCAAGTAGGTACGATGGCTTGTGAAATGGTTGAAGAATTCTTACGAGCTTTTGCGTTTAACTGTGGGCTAACTTTGCATGTCAATGTGTATTACGGAACCAACGATCACCATAAAATTGAAGCGATTTTTAAAGCCTTAGGTCATGCTTTGAAACAAGCCGTACAAGTGACGGGTTCAGGCATCAATAGTTCTAAAGGAATCTTAGAATGTTAGGCATCATTGATTATGGCATGGGCAATCTTGCCAGTGTAAAAAATGCTTGTGATGCGTTGGGGGTAAAAAGTGTTATTACTTCAGATGTCGCAACACTTGAACAATGCCAGCGTTTGATTTTACCAGGGGTAGGTGCTTTTAAAGATTCGATGGCCAATATTCATGCTTCGGGTTTGTATGAACCTATTCAAAAAATGGTGAAAGAAGAAAAGAAAGCGTTATTAGGCATTTGTCTAGGCATGCAAGTGCTTTTTGAAATGGGCTATGAAGACGGGCTTACCCAAGGCTTTGGCTTTTTAAAAGGAACGATTCAAAAAATGGAAGGAAAAGACTTACGTATTCCCCAAATTGGTTGGAATCAATTAGAGAAAAGTCAAGACCATCTCATTTTTAAAAACTTAAATCGACCTTTTGTATATTATGTCCACTCCTATATGGCTTGTGATGTCCAAGCTGAGGATTTACTTGGGTATTCCAACTATGGAACTTTGAAAGTTCCAGGTTTGGTTGCCCATGAAAATGTGATGGGTGCTCAATTCCATCCCGAAAAAAGTGGCAAAGATGGATTGGAAATTTTACGGTATTTTGTGGAGGAATTTGTATGATTTTACTACCTGCAATTGATATCATTGATCAATCTCCCGTGCGTTTGTATCAGGGGGATTATGCGAAAAAAGAAGTCGTGGGAACCAGTGTTTTAGACATTGCCAAAATGTTTGAAGCAGCGGGTGCCGATGCGATTCATTTGGTAGATTTAGATGGCGCAAAAGAAGGCAGTAAGAAAAATGCCGAATTGATTTGTCAAGTAGCGCAGTCCGTATCGATTCCTTGTGAAGTTGGTGGGGGAATCCGAACGATGGATGACATCACTTTCTATTTAGAACAAGGCATCGAACGGGTGATTCTAGGTACAGCCGCAATCAAAGATCCCGATTTATTAAAAGCAGCGATAAAAAAATATGGCCAACATATTGCGGTTGGTATGGATTGTAAGAATGGTGTGGTCTGTGGTTCAGGCTGGTTAGAAGATAGTGAATATACCTACTTAGATTTTGCCAAGAAGATGGAAGCAATGGGGGTATCTACGTTGATTTTTACTGATATTAGTAAAGATGGAACTCTAATGGGACCAAACTTGGAAATGTTAGAAGCCTTAAAGAAAACTGTTTCGGTTCGTATTGTTGCCAGTGGAGGCATTAAAGATTTAAGCCATATCCAGGCTTTGAATGAATTGGGAATTTATGGTGCCATTACTGGGAAAGCTATTTATGCGGATACCCTGGATTTAAAGGCAGCCATTGCGTACTGCAAGGAGTCCAGTCATGTTAACTAAACGGATTATTCCCTGCCTGGATGTGAAAGATGGAAAAGTTGTCAAAGGTGTTAACTTTGTGGGCTTAAAAGAAGTTGGTGATCCGGTAGAATTGGCTAAAAAGTATTACCTGCAAGGAGCGGATGAACTGGTCTTTTTGGATATCACCGCAACGCATGAGCATCGTGACACGATGGTGGAAGTGGTAAGAAAAGTAGCCAAAGAAATCTTCATGCCTTTTACCGTAGGTGGTGGTATTCGCACCATTGAAGATATGCGTAAGATGCTTTTAGCTGGGGCGGATAAAGTCAGTGTGAATTCAGCTGCTGTGGACCATCCGGATTTAATTAACCAAGGTGCAAGATTATTTGGCAACCAATGTATTGTGTTAGCGGTTGATGGAAAAAAACGTGCCGATGGCTCCGGTTGGAATGTGTATGTGCATGGCGGTCGTATTGATACCGGAATCGATGCCTTAGCCTGGATTCAAGAAGGCGTAGAGCGTGGTGCTGGAGAAATTCTTTTAACGAGCATGGATGCTGATGGCACCAAAGCTGGTTTTGACTTAGAATTTTGTAAAGCCGTACGGGATGCGGTTTCTGTACCGGTTATTGCCAGTGGTGGTTGTGGCTCTTTAGAAGATTTTTATGAAGTTTTTGCCAGCCAATCTGCCGATGCAGCTTTAGCGGCAAGTTTATTTCATTATGATACGGTGACAATTGAAGAAGTAAAACGTTATTTACAAACGAAAGGAGTACCAGTTCGTTTATGATAGAAATTGATTTTAAAAAAGGCAATGGTTTAGTGCCTTGTGTGGTGCAAGATGTTAAGACCAATCAAGTATTGATGTTGGCTTACATGAATGAAGCCTCTTTACAAGAAACCATCGATAGTGGGCTTGCAACCTATTGGTCACGTTCTCGTAAGGAACTTTGGAAAAAAGGTGAGACCAGCGGGCACTATCAACATGTGAAAGAGATTTTAGTAGATTGTGATTGCGATACGATTTTACTCAAAGTTGTGCAAGATGGTGCCGCTTGCCATACGGGTAAATACAGTTGTTTTTATCGTACACTGGAAGGAGAGGAAATATTATGACTACAGCATTAGAAAGAGAATACCAGACAGCCTTAGAAAGAAAAAAGAACCCTGAACCAGGTAGTTACACAACCTATTTGTATGACAAAGGTTTAGAAAAGATCTTAAAAAAAGTCGGGGAAGAAGCAACGGAAGTTGTGGTTGCGGCTTTATCGCAATCGAAGGAAGAACTGGTTGGAGAACTTTGTGATTTAACCTATCATGCGATTGTCTTAATGGTTGAAAAAGGTATTTCGCTAGAAGATATTGCGGATGAACTAGATCGTCGTGCAGCTAAACAACACAATTTAAAAGCGGAAAGAAAGCCAATTACCAATCGTTAAACCATCTTTTCCAGTTTTTGAACTAAGTTTTCCAAAATGCTTCCTATGACGTATTTTGATGTTAGTATATGGGTGTAAAAAGATTCATTCAAAAAAAAGAACATGAACTCAGATAATAATAAGCAGGCATGATTCGACTGGGATGAAAAAAGTTCATCCGAAATAATAGTAAATCCTAAGGTGGAAAAGTTAGGATAAGAAAAGAATGAATCTACAAAGAGGATCAGCAGAAAGCTGGTCCTTTTTTTTCTTAGTGGTATAATAGGCAAGACGGAGGATGATTTATGCATAAACAGAGTCCGATTGGTATTTTTGATTCCGGATTGGGTGGAATTAGCGTCCTATCTGAAATCCATTCTTTTTTACCGAAGGAAGATTTACTCTTTTTAGGAGATTCAAAATATAATCCTTATGGAACAAAAACAAAAGCCGAGATTACCGAACGTTGTATAGCGATTTGTGATTGGTTTATGGCCCAAGATGTAAAGGCCATCGTGATCGCATGTAATACGGCAACAAGTGCTTGTGTAGATGTTTTGCGCAAACGCTATCCGATTGATATTATTGGTATGGAACCCGCTTTAAAAGTGGCATGTGAAATTGCTCCAGATCAAAAAATTGCGGTTTGGGCAACGAATTACACGTTAAAAGAAAAGAAGTTTGCGAATTTAATGCATCGCTTTGATCAAGATTATACGATTTTACGTGTTCCTTGTCCGAAGCTGGTTGAACTTGTAGAAAAAGATGCACTGGATCAAAGTGCCTTGATCAAGGAAACCTTAGAAGGGTATTTGGCTCAATCTCAAGCTGCCGATAGTATTGTTTTGGGATGTACGCATTTTGTTTTTTATCGTAAAATGTTAGAAAATCTGGTTTCTAAAGATGTACATATTGTCGATGGAAATGCAGGAACCGCAAGACATTGTAAAGATGTCTTAGCCGCCAAAGATTTATTAAATGATGCCGGAGGAAACATTGAATTTCATAATACGCTTCCGGAAAAGATCGCATTATCGCAAAAATTATTGAATGAATTGGAGGAAGAACTATGAGCTTAGCTTGGCAAGATTATACGGAAGCGCAATTCCAGGAAGTCATGGATTTTGCGCAAGAATATATGGATTTCTTATCCAAAGGAAAAACTGAACGTCGCTTTCTAAAGTTGGCGATTGAAAAAGCAGAAGCAGCTGGTTACCGAAATATTGAAGAGATCATCAAAAATAAGGAAACTTTACATCCCCAAGATAAGGTCTATATGAACCAAATGAATAAATCCATTGCCCTTATGCATATTGGAAATGAACCATTAGAACAGGGAATGAATATTCTAGGTGCGCATATAGATAGTCCACGTTTGGATTTAAAACAACATCCTTTGTATGAAGAAGGGGATTTAGTTTTCTTTGATACACATTATTATGGTGGGGTTAAAAAATACCAATGGGTAACGATTCCTTTAGCTATTTATGGTGTAGTTGTTTTGAAGAGTGGCAAAGTGATTGATATAGAAATTGGCGATAAAGAAGATGATCCAGTTTTTGTGATTAGTGATTTATTGATTCACTTAGCTTCTAAACAAATGGAAAAGAAAGCTACGACAGTTATTACTGGCGAATCCTTAAATGTAACCGTTGGTTCAATTCCTTTAAAAGGAGAAAAGACCCAGGCGGTAAAAGCGAATATTTTAGCTTTATTAAAAGATAAATATGGCTTTGAAGAAGAAGATTTTATCAGTGCAGAATTAGAAGTGGTTCCAGCTGGTAAGGCACGTAGTTGTGGCTTGGATTCCAGTTTAATTCTGGGCTATGGTCATGATGATAAAGTCTGTGCTTATACGTCTTTACAAGCTATGTTAGAAGCTAAAGATCTAGAAAGAACGGCTGTTTGTTTACTGGTAGATAAAGAAGAAGTAGGCTCTCAAGGGGCTACAGGTATGCAGTCAAAGTTCTTTGAAAACTTTGTAGCAGAAGTCTTATATGCGATGGGAGAAGGCCAGGATATTCAATGCAAGCGCGCTATGTTGCATTCAGCAATGTTATCAAGTGATGTTTGTGCCGCCCATGATCCAAATTATGCCGATGTATCCAGTCCCAATGACAACATGCCAAAGTTTGGCTATGGCCTAGCTTTTAATAAATATACCGGGGCACGTGGTAAGAGCGGATGCAATGATGCCAATGCGGAATATATTGCTCAGTTAAGAGCGGTCATGGATCAAGAAAACGTACATTGGCAAACGGGAGAATTAGGAAAAGTAGATGCGGGTGGTGGAGGAACCATTGCCTATATTCTCGCAAATTATGGTATGCGCGTTATTGATTGTGGTGTACCTCTACACAATATGCATGCACCGCATGAAATTGCATCAAAAGCGGATGTATATGAAGCATACAAAGGATATAAAGCCTTTATTAAAAATATGAAGTAGGAAAAGAAATGAAAGAGAAGAAGAAATGAAAGAGAAGAAGATTATAACAATTGTAACAACGGATTTAGATGGTACCTTTTTAGATAACGAGAAAAAAGTACCACCAATCAATCGTCAAGCAGTGGAAAAGTTAAAAGAAAAAGGTATCCTATTTGGCATTACCAGTGGGCGACCTATTGATACTGTGCGTCCTATGATTGCCGATTGGGGTATCGAAGATGATGTGAGTTTTATTGTGGGAATGAATGGTGGTGCTATCTATGATTTGCGTCGCCGCGACAAAGAAGATTTCCATTTAATCAGTGGAGATGTGATCTTGGAAATCGTAGATTTCTTTAAAGATCTAGATGTGCATTTCCATGTTTTGATTGGACCAACACGCTATACCGACTACAGTGATGAAAAAACGCGTGCCCAAGCCAAAGTATTTGGGGAAATTGAAGTAGAAACAGATCTTTATGAGTTTATGCAGAATCGGGATGTCAATAAATTGATTATGCATTTTGATCCCAAAGATATGCCAGTTGTACAAGAACGTGCCAGTCATTTCCATGATAAGCGTGTCGTTGGTTTTGCGACTGCAGATAACTTATTTGAATACGTGGATCCAAATATCAACAAAGGTTTTGGTATGAAAAAGATTGCCAAACACTATGGGGTTCCTGTATCAACAATCATGGCTTTTGGGGATGCTCCAAATGATAAAGAGATGTTAGGTACAGTTGGCGTTGGTGTTTGTATGCAAAATGGGGCCGATGTATGTAAGTCGGTTGCCAATTATGTAACGGATTTAACCAATGACCAAGGTGCAGTTGGTCATTTCATTGAAGACTATTTTAAGGAGGACTAAATGGCGAGCTGGGATGATATATATTGTCGAATCTGTGAAAATATTTTAACGAATGGACGCCAAGTACATAATCGTACAGGCGTTGATTCAATCAAAATTCCAAGTGCTTTTTTTGAATTGAATGTGGGGAAAGAATTTCCCATCCTTACCACAAAACAGTTGTTTATTCGTCAAGCTGTATTAGAAATGTTGTGGATCTATCAAGCCCAATCCAACGATGTACGCTGGCTTCAAGAAAGAAATGTACATATTTGGGATTTATGGGAAATTGATGAAAATGGCGATTGGAAAGATGTGAATACCGGTAAAGTATTAAAACATTTTGATCCATCATATGCCCATACCATTGGAACGGCTTATGGATATATTGTAAAGAAAATGGGTTTAATGGACCGTTTGATTGACAGTTTAATAAATACGCCGGAAGATCGCCGGAGAATCATGTCTTTATGGCAAGATGATTATTTAGATACAGCAGTTTTGCCAAGCTGTGTATGGAGCAGTGAATGGGATATTACCGATGGTAAATTGAATGCATGGGTTCATCAAAGAAGCTGTGATGTACCTTTAGGGCTTCCTTTTAATGTGACACAGTATGCCGTATTGATGAAGCTTTTAGCTCAGGTTACAGGTCTTGAAGCAGGTACTTTATCTTGGTCCATTAAAGATGCACATATTTATGTAAACCAAGTGGATGGTATTAAAGAACAACTGGATCGATACCACCGCAAAGGATCTTTACCAGCCCCAGAACTATGGATTAATCCAGAAATCAAAGATTTTTACGCTTTTGATAACAGTAAGGATCTAAAAGATATTAAACTAGTAAATTATGAACATATGGGTAAGATTTCTTTCCCATTATCCCAATAGGTGAGACTATGAGATTGATTGAAATTGCAGCAGTTGGAAAAGATAAAGAATTAGGAAAAGACAATGATTTAGTCTGGCATTTTAGCGAAGATATGAAATTTTTCCGCCGTCAGACCAAAGGCCATAGTGTGGTTATGGGACGTAAGACGTTTGAGTCTTTACCATCGATGTTACCGGGACGGCATCATATTGTGATCAGTCGTTCGAAACCACAGTTGCCAGAAGAAGTAGAAGTTTTCGAAACGCTTCATGCCTTTTTGGAAGCCTACAAAGATAAAGATGAAGATATCTATGTCATTGGTGGGGGAGAAATCTATCATCAGCTCTTACCTTATGCCAAGATTCTCTATCTAACCGAAATCAATGCGACTTGTCAGGCAGATGTCTTCTTTCCGGATTTTGATGCATCTTTGTATCATCGTACGGTTTTAGGTAAAGAAAGTGAAGATGGCATTGATTATCAATTTGTGAAATATGAGAAAATGTAGTCGTATGGCTGCATTTTTTTGAAGGAGGTTTATGCAAGAAGTAAAATGTATCGCAACCGATTTAGATGGTACTTTTTTAACCAATCAAAAAACCATCAGTCCGCGAAACCGGCAAGCTATTCAAGCCTGTAAAGAAAAGGGTATTTTATTTGGGATAGCTACGGGTAGACCAACCGAAACGACGCAAAAAATGGTGAAAAAGTGGAACTTGGAAAAGGAAGTAGACTTTATTATGGGTATGAATGGTGGCTTGATCTATGACTGTCATACGCAAAAGATGGAACAATTTCATCCTTTAGATGGCTCTACGATTCAAGAAATCATTCGTTTCTTTGAAGGCACTAAGGCAATCTTTCATGTGAAGATGGGACTAGATCGCTATACAAACTTTTCCAATGAAACAACGCGTAAAGATGCCAAGCGCTTTGGGGAAAATGAAATTCAAGTTGATTTGATTCCTTTTTTAGAAGGAAAGAAAGTCGCAAAACTCAATGTGGTATCGGATCCAAAAGATCAAGGCAAAGTGATTGAACGTGCCAATGCGTTTAAAGCCTTACATCCAGAAGTTGTCGGTTTTCCAACCCAGGCTTACATTTATGAGTTTGTCGATTATCGCATTAATAAAGGCTTTGGTTTAAAGAAGGTAGCGGATCATTATGGCATCGGCATGGAAAATACGCTAACTTTTGGCGATGCAGAAAATGATTTAAAACTCTTAGAAGCAGCGGGATGTGGGGTTGCGATGAAGAATGGGGCAAAGATTGTCAAAGCAAATGCCAATGTGGTTTCCCCTTTTACGAATCAAGAAGATGCGGTAGCCCGTTATTTAGAAGAGCATGTTTTATAAGGAGTCCTAAGGATTCCTTTTTTTTATGAAAAGACAAAATAAAAAAAGCCTTGAAGGCTTTTTGAAATCAAATAATGGTGGACCCTTAGGGATTCGAACCCTAGACCCACTGATTAAGAGTCAGTTGCTCTGCCAACTGAGCTAAGGGTCCAAGTGCTAATTGCTCGATTATAATATCATGAACATGATGGCTTTGCAAGAAGAATGTCAAAAAACCGGCGTGAATCCTAAAAAAGCTACATAGAGTTATCTTAAATCAGCCTCTAAGAAAAGGGTGATTCTGGACTTTCTTGTAAAAGGCATTGCTTATATCGTTTAGAAAGAGATTATAATAAGCATAGGTAAGAGAGAAGGAGTAAGTAAAATGGAAATCAAAGAAGCGAAGAATTTTCAGCCCATCCATGATTTTATTCAGGGAGAAGGCGTGAATATCAGTCAAAAACGGTATAAAGATATTCAGTCGATTTATGCAAAGGTGGATACAAGTTTAGCTGAGGATACGTTGATGTATGAAGTGTATACCTTAGAAGAAGACCAGCCAAGTCTAGGAAGTCTTTGTTGGGGATTGAGTGTATTGTATCCTGTTTCAGTATGTGGAGAATGTAATATGACAAGAGGCCATTATCATTGTGATCCTACTTGTAATGAATTTTATTATGGAGCCAGCGGAGAAGGTCTATTGCTTTTAACCGATGAAAATGGAAATACCTATGCCGAAACAGTCAAAGAAGGTTCCTTGCATCATATCTTAGGGTATCAAGCGCATCGCTTGGTTAATACCGGAAATACACCGTTAAAAGTTATCTGTGCCTGGTCTTCTCAAGCAGGGCATGATTATCAAAGAATGGAAAGAGAACCCTTTTCAGCGCGTATTTTTAAAGAAGAGGGAAAACTCGTAATTAAGGATTTGATACAAAAAGACTAGAAAAAGCTTTACAAACAACTTGGATTTGTGGTAGATTATTTAGGTAAAGAAATGGAAAGATAGAAGTACTCTTCTCACCTGATGTGTTTTGACACATGGGTCAAGGCCAATTCAAATGAATGCCAGAGATTGATGAGTACGTTTATCGTGCTCATTTTTTTGTAGAGAAAAAGGTAGGTGTCGTATATCCGTAATCGTAAAGTAGCCCCAAATAATGTGAATCATGATTTATTTAATGAAAAGATTCCATTTAAAGAAGTTCGTGTAATTGGTGCAAATGGTGAACAGTTGGGCGTCATGTCAAAAAGAAAAGCACAAAATATTGCCAGTGAAGCAAATTTAGATTTATTATGTGTTGCTCCGAAAGCTAAACCGCCTGTTTGTAAGATATTAGACTATGGTCGTTATCATTTCGAACAGCAAAAGAAAGCTAAAGAAGCAAAGAAAAAACAACATGTCGTGGAAATGAAATCATTACGTTTGTCTCCGGTTGTAGATACACATGACTTTGAGACCAAGTTACGCCATGCGCAAAAATGGCTTGAGGCGGGGATGAAAGTTAAGATTGATATGCGATTCCGTGGCCGTTTGATCACACGTCAAGAAGTTGGACGTAAGATCATGAATGATTTTATTGAAGCGTTGGCAGAAGTCGGAAACGTTGAAAAACGTCCGAAGCTGGAAGGTAACACAATGTCTGTTACTTTATCGCCTAAGAAAGTGAAAAAGTAAGGAGGAGCAATTATGCCTAAGATGAAAAGTCATAGAGGACTTGCAAAAAGAGTTAAGAAAACAGGTTCTGGAAAATTAAAGAGATCACACGCTTATACATCTCACCGTTTCCACGGTAAGACAAAGAAACAAAGACGTCAATTAGCAAAACCTAGTACAGTACATGCTACAGACTACAAACGTATTAAAGAGATGTTAGTTAAGTAATAAGAGGAGGAAAAGAAAATGGCAAGAGTTAAAGGTGGAACAGTTTCTCGTGCTCGTAGAAAGCGCGTTTTGAAACTTGCCAAAGGATACTTTGGATCAAAACACACATTATATAGAACAGCTAACGAACAAGTTATGCATTCATTCAAATATGCATACAACGATCGTCGTAAGTTAAAAGGAAACATGCGTAAAATCTGGATTGCCCGTATCAATGCAGCCGCACGTATGAACGATTTATCTTACTCACGTTTAATGCATGGTTTAAAATGTGCAAACATTGAAATCAACCGTAAAATGTTGAGTGAAATGGCTATCCATGATGCTGAATCTTTCACAAAACTTTGTGAGGAAGCAAAATCTGCTTTAAATGCTTAATTCTATAGAGCGTACCAGTTTGGTGCGCTTTTTTTATAAAAAAAGATTGATGATTGAACATCAATCTCAAATTGCAGAGGCTTGATAGCCTGTAGCTAATACAATATCAATAAGTTCACTAGTGGGGTGTTCCGTTTTCGAAAGAATGGTCACCTCATTTTTATTTGTATCCACTTTTGCCCAGTAGCCTTCTTTTTGATTAAAAGCATTTTCCACTCGAATCGTACAATTCTGACAATGCATGCCTGAAACATGTAGAACTGTTTTATAGGGGTAGTGTGCTTTATTTCGATCTTTTACTTTTATTCGTTTTAAACTATCACCGGAACCACAACATCCGGATGTGGTTCTTTTTTTCATGGATTTAATCGCAAAGAAAATAATAACACAGAGAATAAGACAAATAATGATTGTACTCATAGGATTTCCCTCCTTACTGCTAGTCTAATCTTTAGAATTAGTTATGTCAAACATAGTTGCACATGTATAACAATGTTATTGACAGCTAACGACTGTTAGTTTAGACTTATTGTAGTTAGAGAGTTCTAACTAGGAGGAATTTTATGCCACTATCATTTGCAGATATAAATGCTGTTAACACGATTCGAAAAGTTGGTGGTTCAAAAGAGCAACACCACCATTTAGAAAATTTAGGTTTTGTGGAAGGGGCACAAGTCATTGTTGTTTCAAAGACGAATGGAAACATCATCGTGAATATTAAAGATGTACGTATCGCATTGAGTGAAGAATTAGCGCGAAAGATTTTGGTATAAGTGGAAGGAGGTTTCGCATGACATTAAAAGAAGTTGAAGTTGGTCAAACTGTTACTGTAAAAAAATTACAAGGTCAAGGTGCGACCAAACGAAGAATTATGGATATGGGAATCACAAAAGGTGTGACGGTAAAAGTTGAAAAGGTTGCACCATTGGGTGATCCAATTGAATTAAAGGTACGTGGATATCAATTATCGATTCGTAAAGCCGATGCTGAAATGATCGAAGTAGCTTAATAGTCGTTTTAAAGGAGGGAAAACATGTCTATTCAAGTCGCATTAGCAGGGAACCCCAACTGTGGTAAGACCACTTTGTTTAATGGTTTAACCGGAGCTACACAATATGTAGGGAACTGGCCTGGGGTCACTGTTGAGAAAAAAGAAGGAAAATATAAGGCCAATAAAGAGATTAAGATTACGGACTTACCGGGAATTTATTCTTTATCCCCTTATACGTTGGAAGAAGTTGTTTCGCGTGAGTTTTTGTTGAATGGAAATGTTGATGTTGTATTAAACATCATTGACGGATCTAACTTGGAAAGAAACTTATTCTTAACAACCCAAATCTTGGAATTAGGTATTCCAACGGTTGTTGCCATCAACATGGTGGATGTCATTGAACAAAGAAAGGATTCCATTGATTATAAAAAATTAGCGAAAGAATTAGGTTGTCCAGTCGTTCCCATTTCAGCCTTAAAGAATAAAGGTATTGCGGAATGTATGGCAGAAGTACAAAAAGCGGCTGGTACAAATAATGTCGCAAAAAAGATTTATACCGGAAAATTGGAAAGTGCTTTAGAAACCATTGCCAATGCAGAGCCAGCTTCTATTGAAGAAAGTCGTCGTTTCTTCTATGCGGTAAAATTGTTTGAAAGAGATGACAAAATCGAAGCTTCTATTAAGACAAAAGCCGATGCAAGTGTGATTGAAAATGTAGAAAAAGCCTTAGATGATGATGCAGAATCCATCATTACCGATGCACGTTATACCTACATCGCTTCCGTGATTAAAGATTGTTATAAAAAAGGTAGTGAAGAGCTATTAACTACTTCAGACAAAATTGACCGTATTGTCACAAACCGTATTTTGGCCTTACCAATCTTTGCGGTTGTTATGTATGTCGTTTATTATATTTCTGTAACAACCGTTGGTTCCTTCTTGACCGATTGGACAAACGATGTTTTGTTCGGGGAAATCATTCCACCAGCTGTGGATGCTTTCTTGAATTCCATTCATTGTGCAACTTGGTTACATGGTTTGATCGTTGATGGAATCATCGGTGGTGTTGGAGCCGTAATTGGTTTCGTTCCTCAGATGTTAGTTCTATTCTTCTTTTTAGCAATTTTGGAAGATTGTGGATACATGGCTCGTGTTGCCTTTATCATGGACCGTATCTTCCGTAAATTCGGTTTATCGGGTAAATCCTTTATCCCAATGTTGATTGGTACAGGATGTGGAGTACCTGCTGTTATGGCTAGTCGTACCATTGAAAGTGACCGTGATCGTAAGATGACAATTATGACAACAACTTTTATTCCATGTGGTGCGAAAATGCCAATTATCGCATTAATTGCCGGAGCTATTTTCCATGGCGCCAGCTGGGTTGCACCAAGTGCTTACTTTGTCGGTATGGCAGCTATCATTATTTCTGGTATTATGTTAAAGAAGACGAAAATCTTCGCCGGTGATCCAGCTCCATTTGTTATGGAAATGCCTGCTTACCATATGCCAGTTGCGAAAAACGTATTACGTAGTATGTGGGAACGTGGTTCTTCTTTCATTAAGAAAGCGGGAACAATTATCTTATTGTCAACTATCGTATTATGGTTCTTACAAGGATTTGGATGGCAAAATGGTGCCTTCGGTATGGTTGATGATATCGAATATTCCGTACTTGCTTCCATTGGACGTAGCTTTGCCTGGATCTTTGCCCCACTTGGATGGGCACAATGGAAAGCGGCCGTGGCAACCGTTACGGGTTTAATTGCCAAAGAAAACGTTGTTGCGACATTTGGACAATTGTATGGCTTTGCTGAAGTTGCAGAATCGGGAAATGAAATCTGGGGTCAATTAGCTTCAAGCTTCACACCAGTTGCAGCTTACTCATTCATGGTGTTCAACTTATTATGTGCCCCTTGTTTTGCAGCTATGGGTGCCATTAAAAGAGAAATGAATAACACCAAATGGTTCTGGCGTGCTATTGGTTACCAATGTGCTTTCGCTTATGTTTGCGGAACAATTGTTTACCAATTAGGTAGTTTGTTCACTGGAGGATCATTTGGAATCGGAACGATTCTTGCCCTAGTCTTCTTAACTGGTATCATCTATTTCTTAGTAAGACCAAGTAAAGAAGTCGATGATGCAGAAGTTCAATTTTCTGTAAATCAATAAAAATAAAGGAGGGATTTGAGTGAATCTATCAACATTTCTGGTATTGCTTGTGGTGATTGGCATCGTTGCATTGGCAATTCGCACAATTATCAAAGATAAAAAAGCAGGTAAATCATCTTGTGGTGGTAGTTGTGGACATTGCGGAAGCAATGCGATGTGTCAAAATCCCAAAGCGTTCTTTGATCAAATTCGCAAGGAACAATTTTCAAAATAAACAAAAACTGGAGGAGCAATCCTCCTTTTTTTGTATAATGAAAAAGGTGATAGATATGAAACAAGAAAATTATGCACGTTTATTGATTCGTGTGGGATTAGCTGTAAAACAAGATCAAATTGTCGTCATCAAAGGACCGGTAGAAGCTTATGATTTTATTCGAGCTTTGACAAAAGAAGCATTTCAAGCCGGTGCCAAAGATGTTATTGTTCGCTATAATGACCAAATCGTCAGTCATGAAAAAGCTTTGTATACGGATGAAAATTTATATACGACTTGTCCAAGTTATGAAGCAGATTTTTACAATCAAACCAGCTTTGCTGGAGCCTGCTATTTAAGTTTAGTTGGGCAAGATCCAGATCTTATGCAAGATGTAGATTCGCATCGCTTAGCAGCGTATGCCAAAGCCTTTCGCACGGCTACCAAAGCGTATCGCAATCGTTTAGATTTTATGGAATGTCAATGGTGTGTAGCCGCTGTTGCAACGCCAGGATGGGCAAAAAAAGTTTATCCAAACCTTTCTGAAGAATTGGCTATTCAAAAACTCTGGGAAGATATTTATAAAGTATGTCAGATTGATCAGCGTGATCCAGTTGATACTTGGCAAGCACGTAAAGAAGATTTTCAAAAGAAAGTCCAAGCTTTAAATGCGTTGCATCTTGTCTCTTTGCATTATATCAATGCCCTTGGTACGGATTGCACCATTGAACTTCCCAAAGGCTATCAATTTGCCGGAGGATGCAGCACCCTAAAAGATGGAACCGATTATTTTGCCAATCTTCCTACCGAAGAAGTATTTAGTGCACCCTTAAAAAATGGCGTGAATGGAAAGCTGGTAGCTTCTTATCCTTTAAATCATAATGGGGCTTTGATTGAAGACTTTTGGTTTGAATTTAAAGATGGAAAAGTGATTGATTATGGGGCTAAGAAGGGTAAAGAAGTACTGGATAGTATTCTTTCAAGTGATGAAAATGCGGCCTATTTAGGAGAAATTGCTCTTGTATCTTATGATTCAACGATTTCTTCTTTCCATCAGATATTTTATGAAACATTAATAGATGAAAATGCATCTTGTCATTTTGCCTTGGGACAGTCTTATGCCGAATGTTTACAAGGTGGATTAGATATGGATGCCAAGCAATTAGAAGCCAATGGTTTAAATCAATCTATGGTTCATGTAGATTTTATGGTGGGTACAAAAGACCTTGAAATAACCGGTATTACAGCGGAAAATCAAGTGATTTTGCTCTTTGAAAAGGGGTGTTTTTCCCCGGCTTTTACCAAGTTGTGCGTTTGACTTAGATTCCTATAACTAGTAAAATAAAGAAGTTAAGAGGGTGAAAAAATGGCTGAATATTCAAAACAAAGAAAAAACAGTGCATTGCAGGAATTAAAGCGACTTCAAGAAGAAGATCGTGCTGCAGGCATTCACTATGAAGAACCAGAATTAAGACATTTTGATGCACAAAGTGTCTTTGAAGCAAATAAAAAACAAGAACCACAACGTAAAAGTGCTTTTCATATCGCCAAGCGTTCACAAAAGGCACAACGCGTAAAAGTTCATTCACAAATGTTCGAAAATGAAAAATTCGAAGTGGAAGATTTATCAATTAATCCAGAACATAAGAAAACTCGAACGAAGTTAAAACGTTCGCAAGCAAAACATCTTTTTGAAGAAAAACCAGAAACAGAAGCAATTCAAGAACCTGCTATCGAACCGGTTGTAGAAGTAAAACCAGAAAAAGATGTGGTTTCTGAACCAACTCAAACAGAAGCTGTTGTTGAAGAACAAGGGGAAACAGTCGAAGTTCCAGTTGCGGAAGAACAAACAGTTCAGAATGAAGCAGTTGAACAAACAGAACCAGTTGCAGAAGAAACAGAAGAACCTGTTTTTGAAGAAGTTCAACAAGAACCAGAAGAAGCTGGTTTTGAAGAAGTAGAACCAGTTGTAGAAGAAGCAAAAGAACCTGTTTCTGAGGAAACTGAACCTGAACAAGAACCAGAAGAGGCTGCTTTTGAAGAGGTAGAACTCGATGTACAAGAAGCAGAAGAACCTGCTTCAGAAGAAGTTGAATCTGAACAAGAGCCAGAACAATTGGCTGTTGAGCAAGTAGAACCAACTACTCAAGAAGCAGTGGAAACAGATGCAACGAGTGATGTACAAATTCCTGAAGATGAAGAAGAGGATATTCCTGTAGAAGAAGTTCCAGTGGTAACGATGGAAGAAGATAATACGGATGTAGATTCGATTCCAGTTGAAGTCGTTGACGAAGAGGAAGCGGCACCTACGATTGTCGAACCATCTATTGAAGTGGATCAAGATATTACTCCAGCTGAACCAGAACCATTGGAAACTTTGGAAGTGGAAGAAGCTAGTCCAGAATTGGTAGAACCAATGTCATCTTTAGATGAAGAATTTAATCAAGTGCAAGCAGAAGAGCCAGTAGAAGAAGTTGCTAGTGAGCCAGAGGTAGAAGAGCCAAGAGAATTGACCGATGAGGAAAAACTTGCGGCATTTAAGGCACGCCAAGTGGAAGAAATGAAAAGATCTTTAGCTAGTTCAGCGCAAGACGATAAAGAAATTCAATCGCAACAAGTGGATGAAGTAGATGATCTTGTTCGTCCATATGAAGCAATGCCTTTCGCAAATGAAAATACCGAAGCGGAAGACGTTGAACTACAAAATCCAAAGAGTGTTCAAGAAGCTTTTGATGATGTAAAGAAGAATTCCGAAGAATTACGTTCTTCTTTAAGTAAACGCGATATTGCCGAGGAAGATCAAAATCCACAAGGCGAACCAGAAGAAGAACCCGATGAAGTGATTGAATTGTCTGAGGATGATTTAGATGATGATATCGTTTTGACAAATGATGATTTCTTACCAGCTCAAGGGGAGGTTGCCCATGGAGAAGAAAATCTTGATGAAGATGATATTCCGGTTGAATTCTATGATGAAGAAGCACAGACGGAAGCACAATCCGAAGTATCAAAAGAAGTTGAAGCGTCAGAAGATCAAGAAGAAGTGGAAGAAGAGATTGAAACGAGTGATCTCTATGAAGAAAAGAAGCATTTTATGTTCTCAGAATATGTCTTAGAAGAAGACTATTTAGAAGAACAATCGCAGATGGGATACCACTACGTAAAAAGAGATGGAAAACGATTCTTCTTTAGAAAAGGTGATCCAAAAGATTATTATTACCAAGTCAATTATTATAAAGAAGAACCAAGTGCTGATGTAAAAGCCCAATGGAAGGCAGATGGATGGAAACTCTTATCCATTTCAAATTCCAAAAATAAAAAAGATGCGGGCTGGTATATTTTACGTAACGAAGAAAAAACGGGTGAGTATCGTAAGAAAATTGCGAATGAAGAAGAAAAATTTGCCTTCTTCAAGAAATACCGCAATTCTTGCCGCTCAACTTTGTTCTTAATCTTCGTATGTATGGTAGTATGTGCAATTTGTACAGCTATTCAAGTTTATTCAAGTGGACAAATCTATTCCATTGGAATTTTGATTGGAATTGCTGTTTGTGTTGTCTTATTCTTCATTGCCTTGATTGCATTTATCAGCTATTACCGTTTACTACGCGGGGCTACCAAACAAGCCAATTTATTAAATGCACGAATTCGTTTGAAGGAACGTAAACAATCAGCTGCTGATTTACAACAATTAAAATCCGATGCAGAATTGGATTCAGAATGGGAAAAAGTCGAAAGAGAAGAAGCATAATATAGAAGGAAAAGAACCAATGATTCTTGATGGTCGCCATCGGAATGTTGGTTCTTTTTTTTGCGAAGACGATTGTTTTCGCTTTCTAAGGTAAAAAAGAAAAATCATTTCATCTTGAACATCCTTATAGTTAATTACATAAGGAGGTATACCATGGAGGATATGGAAACAGTTTTGATGCAAATCATCTCTTACAGTGGTGATTGCAAGTCTTCTTGTTTTGAAGCAATGGATTGTTTTCAAAAAGGTGATCATGAACAAGCTAATAAGCTTTTAGACCAAGGGTACGCTAGCTTATTAAAAGCAAAAGAGATTCATGCCAAACTACTTGCGGAATCCGTAGGAAGTAATGAAATTCCAGCAACCTTGTTTATGGTTCATGCAGAAGATCAAATGATGAGTTCTGAGACAATTTTAACTTTAGCAAGAAAAACTTTAGAAATTATTGAATCACAAGTTTTGAAGAAGATGGAGGATTAGATTAATGGTTCATGTCATGTTAGTGTGCAATGCGGGAATGTCTACTGCTATGTTAGCACAAAAAATCAATAAGAATTCTGATGGATATTGTTATGTGGAAGCGTTTGGTGAAGGAGAATACCAAGAACATATCGATGATTTCGATATTATTCTTGTCGGCCCTCAAATTCGCCATTTGATTCCTAGTATCAAAAAAGCGACAAATGATCGAATTCCAGTAAGTTACATCAATCCAGTCGATTATGGAATGATGAAAGTGGACAGTGTCGTCGCACAAATTAAGAAAATCTTGGAGGACTAAGCAATGAATAATTTAGAAGATAAGATTCTAGCGTTTTCGGCAAAACTTGGTAATGAAGTTCATTTGAAAGCCATCCGAAATACGTTTATTTCTATGTTGCCAATTATGATTTTTGGTGGACTTGCAGCTGTTATTGGTTCAGCACCCGCAACCGATAATGCGACAGGCTTTATGCGTGCATGGGCTAATTTTGTTTCCGCCAATAGTTCTGTTTTCTCATGGATTTCTGTATTAGGATTAGGTTTTACATCTTTATATATTACTTTAGGTATCACATACAACTTATGTAAAACGTATAAAATTGATCCATTGATTCCTTTGTTTATCAGTGTTTTTGGAATGTTTATGTTAGCTGTAAATCCCAAAAAACTTGTCTATGGTATGTCTTTAGCGGATTTAACGTATTTAGATGGTAAAGGAATTATTATTGGCTTATTTGTCGGTATTTTCACCGTTGAAATCTATCGCATTTTAAAGGAGAAAAACTTCGGAAAGATTAAACTTCCTGACAGTGTTCCACCTTCATTAAGTGAAACTTTCTCTTCTTTAGCTGTATCTGTTGTTATCATGTTCTTCTATTTGATTGTCTTTACCATCTTTAACTCTATGCATACGACTTTAGCTGCATGGTTAGGTGGTCTTATTGCACCACAAGTCAAAGCTACGGATAGTTTAATCTTTATTTTAATCATGACATTCATTATTAATGCAGCATGGTTCTTTGGAATTCATAATGCCACATTCTGGGGTATCATGGGACCAATTATGTTTATGAACCTTTCAACCAATGCAGCCCAACAAGCAGCTGGTCTAGCTCCTAGCGCTATCTTGACAGAATCCTTCTGGGTATATTTCGTTTGTATTGGAGGAACCGGAGCTTGTTTATCTATTGCCATCCTCTGTTGTTTCTCAAAATCAAAGATGATTAAAACCGTAGGTCGTATCAGTGTTCTTCCTGCCTTCTTTGGAATCAGTGAACCTGTCACTTTCGGCTTGCCAATGATGTTAAACCCTATTTTCTTTATTCCTTGTGCATGTGTTCCAACCATTAATGCGTTGATTGCGTATTTGTTTATGCATACACAAATTATCAAAAAGACCTATGCGATGCTTTCTTTCAATATGCCAAGTATCTTTGGTTCTTTCTTATCTACCGGTGATTTTAAAGCCTTAGTTTTAGCTGCCGCTCTATTAGTTTTGGATATGATTATCTATTATCCATTTATGAAGATGTATGAAAGACAACAATTGAAATTGGAGAACCAAGAATAAATGGTCAATCTAGGATGTGATTGTGGCAAGGAACTCATCGAAGCCGCGCAAGGTTTACGAGAAAATGATTTCGTCCTGACAAATATTAAAGTGCTAAATGTATTTACCAAAGAATGGATCTGTGCCCACGTCTATGTATATAAGAAGTGGATTTCTCATGTGGCCTATGATTTGGATGCACCTTTATTAAAGGCAAAGAAGAAAATAGATGGGCAAGGATTTTACCTCTCTCCCGCTTTTGTCGATGCACACACGCATATTGAAAGTAGTTTATTGACCCCAGCCAATTACGCCAAGCTTGTGATTTGCCATGGAACTTTGACTGTATTAGAAGATGCCCATGAAATTGCCAATGTTTGTGGTGAAGAAGGCTTAGAATATATGCTTGATGCAGCCAAAGATTTACCAATGCGGCAATTGCTAACCGTTCCTTCTTGTGTGCCATCGGTACCCAATTATGAAAACAGTGGCGCTGTATTTGATGCGAAGATCTATCAAAAGTTTTTAAACCAGGATCAAGTGATTGGTCTAGGGGAAGTCATGGACTATAAAGGTGTGATTGATGGGGAACAAAGAATTTGGGATATCCTCGATGTTGCCAAAAAACAGAACTGTTATATACAAGGGCATGCTCCACTTTTACGCGGTCCACAGCTCTCAGCCTATTTGAGTACAGGAATTCAAAGTGATCATGAAGCACGTAAAGTTGATGAAATTATAGAGAAGTATCGTCAAGGTATGTGGATTGATATTCGTGATGCCAATACCAATCACAATATGCCAAATATGATTCAAGCTTTTCAGAAAATCGGTAACTACGATCGCGTTAGCTTCAGCAGTGATGATCGAAGAAGTGATGTAACCAAGCGTCTAGGACATTTAGATGGCATTATCCGTCATGCCGTAGCATGTGGCATGCCTTTAATAGAAGCATATATCAGTGCTTCGTATCGCCCTTGTTTAGAAGCTGGTATCAAACATTTAGGTGCGATTGCCCCAGGCTATGTTGCTGATTTTAATATTTTAAGTGATGTGGATACGGTTGCTATTGAAGCCGTTTATTTTGAAGGAAAATGTGTAGCCAGAAAGGGAAAATTGCTGGAAGAAATTCAAACTCCACATACTAGGGATGTCTTGACTCAGACGGTCAATGTGCCTGATTTTACCCTTGAACAGTTTGCCATCCAAAGTAATAATCCGCAGGAAAATCTGCATGTGGTTGCCTATGAATCGTATGGCTCTTCAATTACATATTTAGAAGAAGGTTTATTTCCTGTCGTTCATGGACGTGTGGATCTTTCTAGTCAGAAAGATACCATGTTTGCAGCTGTGATTAATCGCCATCACAAGCCAAGTTATTCTCTGGCCCTTGTTAAAAACTTTGGTATCGATCATGGCGCCATCGCAAGTACTGTGGGACATGATTCACATAATGTAACTATTGTCTATGATAACCCAGAAAACGCGATGCAAGCCTTGCAGCAACTGCAGAAACAAAAAGGCGGATTCTGTGCTGTTGAAGATGGTCAAGTTATTGCTTCACTGGCCTTACCAATTGCGGGGTTGATGTCAGATAAAGATATCGATGAAGTGATTGAAGAAATTAAACAGATGAATCAAGCTTTGGTGCAATTAGGAAATACCTTTATTGATAATCCCATTTCGCGTATAACGATTTTATCTTTACTCGTTTGTCCGTATGTAAAGATTTCGGATATGGGCATTGTCATGACAGAAGAAAAGCAATTTGTACCTTTGAAGGTATCTTAAAAAAATACGTAGAACCTCTTCTATTCAATTAAAATTTTATATTTATTGGAGTATAATCGAAATATATTTCATAAGCAAAGTAGAAGAGGGCCTACGATATGCAAGTATATTTGAATCAACGACAATATAAAATCTTAGAAATATTATCACACCAAGAAGAATGTATTACTTCTTTGGAAATCTCTAAAAAATTATCCATCAGTTCAAAAACTGTACAAAATGAAATTGCTACGATTAATCAACTCTATGGAAAGAACATTATTAGTGCCAAAAAAGGTCGGGGCTATAAATTAAAAGCAGGCTTTTCTCTCAATGGAGAAAACCAACAAATGTTAAGCGAAAATCGTAAGATTTTTATCATCAAAGAATTAGTGACCCATAATTCGATTGATTATTATGAGTTAGCCGATAAATTGTATATCAGTCCTTCTTCTTTAAACAAAGATATGAAAGAGGTCAATGCCGAAATCAACCAACGATTTCATGTGTCAATTGTCCGCAAGCAGAATCGTTTGTATTTTAAAGGCAACAATGCCAATAAACAGAAAGTGGTTGTGTATTATCTGCTTGAAGAAAGTGAAAATGCCGACTTCGATACAAGTGTTTTAGAATCTTATTTTGAAACATTAGATGTACGAAGTATCCGCAATACTATTTTTTCCTATGTGCGAGAAAAACATATTACTCTGAATGATTTTCAGCTTGTGTCCATCTTATTGCACATCTTGGTTGCACAGCTCAATCAAACCTTTCAAGAACCCGTTGTGCACAGTGACTTTTCAGAGTATTTGTTTACTAAGACCGGTTTACATTTAAATGAAGAAGTCGCAAAACGAATCGATATTTCTTTTCGTTTGGGCAATGATTCTATAGAGCAAGACTGCATGGACTATAAGGAATTTTTACTCCATGTTTTTGATGATATCAAACATATTTATTCGATTAATTTTAAAGAAGATACTGTTTTACTCGATGAATTATCTTTGCATCTAAAGTATGCAGAGCAGCGTTGTAAAACAAATACACAATTGAAGAATCCTTTGATTGAAGAGTTTAAAAAGAAACATGTTTTAGTCTATGATATTGCGGTTTACATCGCATCAAAATTTTATGATAAGACGAAACTTCACTTGGATATGGATGAAATCAGCTATTTAGCAATTCATATTTTAGGTTCCCTGCAAAAGTTAAAAGGAGGAAACCTAAAAGTCGTCTTGATTAATCCCTACGGCAAAGCCGTGGAAAGACTGATTGTCAATAAATTGGATACGATACCGAATGTATTGTATTGTGGAAACTACTCTTTCTTGGATGAAAAAGGTGCCTTAGCTGTTCATCCCGATTTGATTATTACTCTGGTTCAACTAGATTGGAAACATACTTGTGAAATCTATAAAGTAGACAATTATTTAAATTCGCAAGAATACACGATGATTGAGCGTTGTATTAAACAAATCCATGTAAAGAAAGCGATGCAAAGCTTAACTATTTCTTCTTGTTTCCACGAAAGTCTCTTCTTAACCCATGTTTCGGCAAAGTCGAAAAAAGAAGTCATCGATTTGATGTGCCAGAGACTATTGGATAACGGGTTTGTGGATGCACAGTTTGCCCAACAAGTGTATCAAAGAGAAGAAGTAGCACCTACATGTTTTTCCGACCAGCTTGCCATTCCTCACAGCATTAAAAAATGTGCGAAGAAAAGTGGCATTAGTGTGGCAATCTTAGAAAATCCTATTCCGTGGAACGGATATGCGGTTCGAGTAGTCTTTCTGTTTGCCTTAGATAAAACGTTTGATCAAGTTCCAAAATTGTATGAATTGATTCTTGATGCCATTGATGATCCAAAGCGGTATGAAGCTATTTTAGCTTGTGATGATTTTTCAAGTTTTATGTCGATTTTAATGAAAGAAAGGGAACGTTAAATGAGTACACATATAGAAGCTGGAAAAAACGATATTGCGAAAATCGTTTTGATGCCAGGTGATCCATTACGGGCAAAAATGATTGCGGAAACCTATTTAGATGACGCAAAATTAGTTAATCGGGTACGTAATATGCTCGCTTATACAGGCTATTATAAAAATAAGCGCATCACAGTTATGGGAAGTGGCATGGGTATGCCAAGCATGGGAATTTATGCCTATGAATTGTTCGCAAAATATGATGTAGATACGATCATTCGTATTGGGACCGCTGGTTCTTATACCGAAAAATTAAACGTATATGACACGGTATTAGTAAAGGAATGTTACAGTGATTCAAGTTTTGCCTACGTGCAATCCTTAAAAGAAACGCACATCGAAAAACCTTCTTTTGATTTAAATCAAATCATTTTAGCTACAGCGCAAAGAATGAATGAAACATTACACTTGGCAAAAACGTATTGTGGAGATGTGTATAAGCGGGAAGCCTGTGCACAACCTTTATTAGATAAGGTGATTAAAGAAGAAAAATGCGAATGTGTGGAAATGGAATCGTATGCCTTATTTCATACTGCCGAAATCTATCATAAACAAAGTGCATGCCTTCTAACCATTTCAGATAGTATGGTTTCCAATCAAAAAACAAGTAGTGAGGAAAGAGAAACTAAATTTGTGAACATGATTGAAATCGCCTTAGAATCCACATTACAGTTATAAAAGAAATGGACGAGTATACCTTGTTCATTTTTTTAAAGAAAGGAAGTTTACTATGAAAATACAATATGGAAACGTAGCATCCCCACAATGTGATTGTACCAATATCCCAGTTGCCTTAACGGATGCAA
>ERZ507062.83-NODE-83-length-62791-cov-5.24286_pt1 | contig 62791 bp, 48 predicted proteins | sample MGYA00513786_ERZ507062 | MGnify/ENA metagenome assembly ERZ507062 | reverse complement strand
TTGGGTGGCCACGGCAACCCGCCCCTCATCAGTCACCTTCGGTGACAGCTTCCCCCCAATGGGGGAAGCCTCGGCTAAAAGCCTTCCCCCTCAGGGGGGAAGGTGGCCCGCAGGGCCGGATGAGGGGCGACCTTGCCATTACTGCCTGTAAATGGGTAATACCCGGAAACTTCGCCCTTATCAGTCACCTTCGGTGACAGCGCTCAATACGTTTCGATCGCAATGCGCTCTACCGGCCCGCCGGCGTACTCGCCTAAGAACATCTGCTCCAGCTCGGCAAAGTTGTCGGGCGTGTCGCTGACATAGTAGTGGGCGGTGCCGCCGTCCGTTTTGCCGTTCAAAAGCCCCAGATCCGCCAGCGCGGCGGCGGTGGCCTGCGCGGTCACCTTGCCGGAATCCACCAGCCGCACCGCATCGCCCATAAAATCGCCGATCATCTTTTTCAGCAGCGGGTAGTGGGTGCAGCCAAGGATCAGCGTGTCAACACCGGCGTCCTTCAGCTCCTGCAGATACTCGGCAATGATGAGCTTTGTCACGGGGTTGCCGTCATTGAAATAGCCGTTCTCGACCAGCGGCACAAACATCGGGCAGGCGCGCGCAAAGATCTGCACATCGGGCAGCATATCGCGGATGACCGCCGCGTAGGAGCCGCTGCGCACCGTGGCGGCCGTGCCGATGATGCCGATGCGGTGGTTGCGGGTTGCGTCCACGGCGGCGCGGGCGGTGGCACCCACCACGCCGGTGTAGGGCACCGGCAGCCGGGCGGCCTCCTCCGGCGGATAGGTCGAGGACACGGTCCCGCAGGCGGCGATGATGAACTTGACATCCCGGCTGAGCAGAAAGCGTATATCCTGCCGCGCATACTGCACGATGGTATCCCGCCCGCGGCTGCCGTAAGGCACGCGGCCGGTATCGCCGAAATAGACGATATCCTCACCGGGCAGCACGCGGCGCAGCTGGCGCACGGCGGTCAGCCCGCCAAGGCCGCTGTCAAAAACGCCGATGGGGCGCGGGTCCATCAGTAGGCCCCCTTCCGGCGGTGCAGGGCCAGCTGCAGCAGCTTATCGACCAGTGCCGCATAGCTGTAGCCCTCATGCTCCATCAGCTTGGGGTACATGCTGATGGGCGTAAAGCCGGGCAGGGTGTTCAGCTCGTTGCACAAAACGCGCCCGGTGCCGCGCTCCACAAAGAAGTCGCAGCGGGACAGCCCCGCGCAGTTCAGCGCCAGATAGGCCTTGCGGGCCTCGGCCTGCACCTCATCCAGCTTTTCCTCGCTCAAATGGGCGGGGATGACGGTCTGGGACACGCCGTTTTTGTACTTGTCATCGTAGGTGTAGAACTCCGCCCCGGCCAGAATCTCACCCGGGCGGGTGGTGGCAACGGTGGACGGGTCATCGGGGTTGCCGATGGCCGCACACTCGACCTCCTGCGCGTCCACGAACTCCTCAAAAACGACCTTATCGTCCTCGCGCAGGGCGATCTCGACCGCCTGCTCCAGCATGGCGCGGTCGGCCGCCTTGCTGATACCCACGCTGGAGCCGGCGTTGGCCGGCTTGACAAAGATGGGGTAGCCCAGCTTTGCCTCCACGGCGTCCAGCACCACGGGGCCGTTCAGCGTAAGGTCGGCGCGGCTGGCGGCGGCCCACTTGCAGTGGGGCACCCCGGCGGCGTCCATCAGGGCGTTGGCCACGGCCTTATCCATGCAGACCGCGCTGCCCAGCACGCCGCAGCCCACATAGGGGATGCGCGCCAGCTCAAACAGGCCTTGGATCGTGCCGTCCTCGCCGTTTTTGCCGTGCATGACGGGGGCGCAGATGTCGATGCGGACAAGCTCGGCTTTGCCGTCCTTCAGCAGCCAAAGGCCGTGGTCCCGGCGGTCGGGGCTGAGGATGCAGGGCGTGCAGTCGCCCTGCTCCCAGCTGCCGTCGGCCATGGCCTCGGGCGTGGGGCTGCAGGCCAGCCAGCGGCCGTCCTTGGTGATGCCGACAGGAAATGCTTCATATTGCTCTGCACAGGGGGACTGACCCAGCGCGCGCAGCCAGGCCGAGGCCGAAACACAGCTGACCTCATGCTCACTGGATACGCCGCCGAAGAAGAGCGCCACGCGCAGCTTGGTAGTAGTTTTCATCAAAAAGACTCCCTTTGTAAAATTGCGCGGCCCCTTGGGGCACACTACAAGTCTTCAGCTTACTATCATAACATATTATGCGTGCGTTGGCTAGATTATTTTTGAAAAAATGTATTTTCATGGGGGGCACCCATTGGCCTATTGAAAGTGTAGGGGCGACCATTGGTCGCCCGCCGACTTGGCGCAGCAATGCGTTTTCCGGGAAAGGTTTTTTCACAGATAAACGGGCACGGGCGAGCAATGCTCGCCCCTACATTAGCTGTAGGGCGCATATGGAATGCGCCCCCAGTTTGTCAAAAAACGCGGTAGGGGCGGGGCTTTGCTCCGCCCGTGGCCGTTTGCCATGTGAGAAACTTTCCCAAAAAAGCGTTGCTACGTCAGATCGGCGGGCGGAGCAGAGCCCCGCCCCTACGAATCCGCAACAAAGACGATATTCTTATCCGGGGGTAAGGTGGTTTTTCGACAGTCTGAGGGCGCATATGGAATGCGCCCCTACGGTGCGGCGAGTGTCGCACGGTGCGGATAATTGTAGGGGGCGGCGTCCCCGACGCCCCGCAGGCGGCTGCCCATAAAAAATCGACCCGCCGACTCCCGGCGGGTCAATCGTTTACTTTTACTTTGTAACGGGTTATCAGCTCGGCCTGATCCAGCAGAAGGCGCTTCTGGCTGGGGGTAAAGCTGCGGTAGCGGGCCAAAAGCTGGCGCTCATCGTCCTCGGCGGGGGTCTTGTGGCCAAGCAGATAGTCGATGCTGACCCCAAAATAATCCGCAATGCGCCGCAGGGTGTCATAGTCCGGCTCGCGGATTCCCTGTGCGTAGTTGCTCAGGGTGGACGCACTGAGGCATAGCTTGGGGGCTAAATCCTTGATTTTGATTTCTTCGCAATCTATTAAATAGCGTAAACGCTCGTTAAATTCCATAAGAACAGCCTGATTTCTTTATAGTGTCAGCTAGAGAATACCAGAAAAACACAAAACGGGTTTTGAAAGCACATTTCGGCTTGACAAAGCACAAATTGTGTTATAAAATGACAATATGAAATGTCGATGGGGCTCGTGAAGTCGGCATACATTAAAGAAAATTTTGGAGGAAACAAAATGTTTAAGAAACTGAAGGACAAAAAGGGCTTCACCCTCGTCGAGCTGATCGTTGTTCTGGTCATTCTGGCTATCCTGGCCGCCCTGCTGATTCCGACGCTGACTGGCTACATTGACAAGGCCAACAAGGAGAAGGTTGTTGCGGAAACCCGTATGGTCGTTATGGCTGTTCAGACTGAATTGTCCGAGGCTTATGGTCAGGCGGGTGCTGGTAATAAGATTAAGCCAGACACTTGGGAGGCTGGCGATACCGTTGACCATATTGCAAGCATTGAGGCTTTGGCAGAGGTTGTTGACGGTACGGACACTACCTTTGAGGCTGAATGTACTGTGGATGGTAAGATTACTACTGTTAAGTATAACGACGGCGTTTACACTTGCACTTATACTGCTGCGACTAAGTCCTATAAGACTGAAGACGGTAAAGATGGCACTTTGAGCGAGACTGTTGTTATTAAGTAAAAACAGTGAACTTTTGAAAATCCCACCACCTCCCGTGGTGGGATTTTTTATACCCTCTACCTTATAATACCCGCTCTGTAGGGGCCGGGCATGCCCGGCCCGCAGCCTTGCCATAGCCGCGCACCCCCCCGGGGGTCAGCCGTAGGGGAGGGATTCTGACGGGCCTTGCCCTGCACGCCGTCCCCCCGCAGCCGGGCGGGAATCCCTCCGCCTCGCTTGCGCTCGGCACCTCCCTTTGACAAGGGAGGCCTTTCGACAATCCGCCCCTACAACCTCCGAAAGGCGGTTACCATGCCCCAGACACCAAAGCTTTCTCCACAACAAAAGGTCGCGCTTGTGGAAAAAATCCTATCCGGCGAGATCAGCCGTCAGGCCGCCGCGCAAAGCGTCGGCGTCAGCAACACCACCGTGCGCCAGTGGCTGCGCATCTATGAGGCCGAAGGCCCCGGCGGGCTGACCCCGCGCGAAAAATCCCGCCACCTCACCGCCGAGGAAAAGCAGGCCGCTGTTGCGGACTATCTGGCGGGCGAGGGTTCGCTGTTTGAAATCTGCAAAAAGTACGGCATCCGCAGCCCCCAGAACCTTGAAAAAATGGTGGAGACCGCCAAGCAGGGCGGTGCGCTGCGGGGCTACCACGGTGCGTCCCGGCACAGGGGCGATGCCTACACCACCGCCGCCGACCGCGTGCAGATCGTGCAGGACTGCCTTGCCAACGGCTGCGATTACGGCGCAACGGCGCTGAAATATAATGTAGACTACAAGGCGCTGGTCAACTGGGTGGGGCGGTACCGCGCCCACGGCCCGGCGGCCCTGCACGACAGCCGCCACAGCAGCGAGGGAACGCGCCGCGCCAAGGGCCGTGCGCGCGCCGTGGCGCCGATGCAGCGCCTTGTCATTGTGCTGGACTGTCTGGAAAACCGGAAAAATTACGGCGCTATGGCGCAGAAATACGCCGTTGCGTACCATCAGGTCTACCGGTGGGTGCAGCGCTACCTGCAGGACGGCTGGCTGGGCATGAACGACCGCCGCGGCCCCACCGATGACCCCGGCCCGGAGGGGGAGTGGGCGCGCGTGGCCCCCGCCAATGAGGACGCCGCAGAAAAGTGGGTGGCCCGGTGCGCGGGCGTACCGGACGCCCTGCCCGCCCTGCTGCGCCGCGCCGGGTACAGCTGGTGCGTGATTGCAAAAATTTTGTTTGATCTGGCGAGGATGTGAAACCCCAAGCCTTCCCCCATGGGGCTGCGCCCGCAGGCGCGTGTCGGAGCGCAACCGCCGAAGGCGGCTCTTAGCGCGTAGACTGAAGGTGGCCCCGCAGGGCCGGATGAGGGGAGAGCCTGCCGCGGCAGCCCGTGTACGGGGCATATCGGCAGACCCGCCCCTCATCAGTCAGCGGTCGGGGCCGCTGACAGCTTCCCCCAAGGGGGAAGCCGGGTGTGTGTACGGCAAAGCGGCGCCTGCCTTACACGGTAGGGGCCGGGCATGCCCGGCCCTCAGCCTTGCGTAATTGCCCGTGAACGGGCAGCCGCCCACAGTTGCGGGCCGGGCATGCCCGGCCCCTACAACGCTGCAAAAAACTTTCCAAATCCCCTTGACACGCCCCTGCTTTTATGATAAACTATCTCTTGTAAAAAAAGCAGCAACCGGCAGTAGGCCGTCGGCTCACCTTGCAGGGTTTGTCAAAACCCCGGGTCATACCATGATACGCACTGGGTGCGCAACTTCGTATGTTCGGCGGCTGCTTTCAATGGCAGCCGCTTTTGTCTTTATCATACACTTGTGGGAGGTGTGTTACAATCGCCAGCAACAGCAAATCCAACGAACTGGAAATCAATGAGCAGATCCGCGACAAAGAGATCCGCCTGATCGGGGCGGATGGCGCGCAGATGGGCATTATGAGCCCGCGCGATGCACTGAAGATGGCCATTGACAAGGATCTTGACCTTGTTAAGGTTGCACCGCAGGCAAAGCCGCCGGTGTGCAAAATTCTTGACTACGGTAAATACCGGTTCGAGATGCAGAAAAAGGAAAAGGAAGCCAAGAAAAACCAGAAAGTGGTTGAGATCAAGGAGATCCGCCTTTCCCTGAACATCGACACCAACGACTTCAACACCAAGGTGAACCAGGCAGCCAAGTTCCTGCAGCAGGGCCATAAGCTCAAGGTGAGCATCCGGTTCCGCGGCCGCGAAATGGCACATACCAGCTTAGGTCTGGATGTCCATAAGCGTTTTGCCGAGGCGTTGGAGGGCAAGGCCGTCATCGACAAGCAGCCCAAGCTTGAGGGCCGCAGCATGATGATGTTCATGTCCCCCGTTCCCAACAAGTAAGAAAGTAAACTCTCAGGAGGAAACAACAATGGCTAAAATGAAGCTCAAGACCCTTTCCGGCGCCAAGAAGCGCTTCAAGATGACTGCTTCCGGCAAAATCAAGCGCAATGCGTCCAAGCGCCGTCACATTCTGACCAAAAAGACCACCAAGCTGACCCGCGGCCTGCGTATGCCCAAGTACGTTGACAAGACCAACGAGGCTGCCGTCAAGAAAATGATGCCCTACGGCGGCTGATCTGCCCGGGACATTTAAAGGTCAGTTACTACCTGTTATAGACAAAAGGAGATATAAAACATGGCTCGTATTAAAGGCGCTACCATGACGCACAAGCGTCGTGCTAAGACTCTCAAGCTCGCAAAGGGTTACTACGGTGCTAAGTCCAAGCACTTCCGCATGGCCAAGCAGGCCGTTATGAAGAGCGGCAACTATGCTTTCGTTGGCCGTAAGCAGAAGAAGCGCCAGTTCCGCAACCTGTGGATCACCCGCATCAACAACGCTGTTCGTGCTCAGGGTATGAACTACTCCACCTTCATGAACGGCCTGAAGAAGGCCGGCGTCGAGCTGAACCGCAAGATGCTGTCTGAGATGGCTATCCACGATCCCGCCAGCTTCAACGCTCTGGTCGAGACCGCCAAGAAGGCTCTGTAATAGCTTGCATAAAAGACTCGCGCACACGCGCGAGTCCTTTTGTGTTTAAAGGGGAGTTTGCGGTGCGGCGGCAAGGCGGCAAAGCCCCTCCGGCCTTGCTTCGCTTGGCCACCTCCCCACTGCGTGAGGAGGCTTTCCGCGCGGGCTTCGCCCGCGAAAAAAGGCTCCCCACAGTGTGGGGGAGCTGGCCGAGCCTGCGAGGCCGGAGGGGCTTTACCCGCCCGCCTTTGGCGGTCACTTTCCCGTTATTCACACAATTTAGTTGATTTTATACAAAAGGGGCGCTACAATGGAAACGATCACCAGCCGTGATAACGCCAAGATCAAATATGCCTGCGCGGTGCGCGATTCAGAAAAGCAGCGCGCCGCTGACGGCCTGTTTTTTGCCGAGGGGCCGAAGCTCTGTCTGGAGCTTGCCAAAAGCTGCACGCCGCGCACGGTCTACGCCACGGCGGCCGCACTGGCCAAAACGCCTGAGCTGGCAACGCTGGCCCCCGCTGAGATCGCGCCCCATGTGGCGGAAAAGCTCAGCGGCACCAAGTCGAATCAGGGCGTTTTTGCCCTGTTTGAAACGCCCACCCCGCCTGCCGATACGCTGGACACCGCCCGCCGCATCCTGATGCTGGAGGGGGTGCAGGACCCCGGCAATGTCGGTACGCTGCTGCGCAGCGCGGCGGCGTTCGGGTTTGATGCGGTCGTGCTGGGGCCGGGGTGTGCATCGCCCCTGTCGCCCAAGACGCTGCGCTCCTCGATGGGGGCGGCCGGGCGGCTGCCGACACTGCACAGCGCCGACCTGCCCGCCGCACTGGCGCAGCTGCGCAGCCGCGGCGTCACAACGCTGGCGGCAGCGCTCTACCGGTCGCGCCCGCTGGACGAGGCCGGGAACGACTTCCCGCACGGCGTCTGCGTGGTCATCGGCAGTGAGGGGCAGGGCCTGACGGACAGGACCGTTGAGGCCTGCGACATGGCCGTGCGCATCCCGATGACCGACCGGGTGGAGAGCCTGAACGCCGCCGTGGCCGGCAGCGTGCTGCTGTGGCATTTCAGGGGCGTGTAAGCAGACACCCGGAAGCTGCGCGGCGACCGGGGGACTGGCCGCCCTACGGGGCAACAGCGGGCGTAGGGCGGGCAGTCCTCTGCCCGCCGCTATGCAGCCGAGAGGATAAAAGGGGGCATCCACCATGGACAAAACACTGGCCTGGCTCTGGCTGGCGGACGCCGTCGGCTCGGCGTGCCAGTATGCACAGGAGCTGCTTGCACTTTACCCCGACCCGGCCGAGCTGTACAACCTGCTGCGCGCAGGCACCGAGGCCCCGCCGACCTGCCTGACGCCCCGCGCCCTTGCCCAACTGCAGGATACGACCCCCTTTGATTTTGAGGAGCGGCTCGACCACTGCCTGCTGAGCGGGATCGAGCTGCTGACCCCCGATGAGGACACCTACCCCGCCGCGCTGCGCGACCTGCCCGACCTGCCGCTGGTGCTGTATCTGACCGGCGACCCGGCCTGCCTGAACGGGCAGCGCTGCGTGGGCATGGTGGGCACCCGCCGCCCCAGCGCTTACGGGCGGCAGGCGGCCTTTGACCTGTCGCTGGCGATGGCGCAGGCGGGCGCGGTCATCGTCAGCGGTCTGGCGGACGGGCTGGACAGCGAGGCCCACCGCGCCGCGCTGCAGGCCGACCGCCCCACGATCGCGTTTTTGGGTACGGCCATCGACAAGACCTACCCCGCCGCCAACGCCAAGCTGCGTACCGCCATTGAGAAGGGCGGCGGCGCTGTCTGCAGCGAGTACCCGCCCGGCTACACAGGCCGCACGACCGGGACCTTTCTGGCCCGCAACCGGCTCATTGCCGCCCAGAGCGAGGCGCTCTGCGTGGCGGAGGCCCGCACCCGCAGCGGCACGCTGAACACCGTACACCACGCCGAGCGGCTGGGCCGCCCGGTGCTGGCCGTGCCGGGCAGCATCTACAGCGCGCTGAGCGAGGGCACGAACGAGCTGCTGCGCACCCACCGCGCCGAGCCGCTGTGCAGGGCTGCCGATGCGCTGGAGATACTGGGCATCGGTGCGCAAACAGCCGCGCCGGAGCAGCAGCGGTTTGACCCCGCTGCCGTCAGCCCGGACGCACAGCAGGTCTACGCAGCCTTAAAGCCCACGCCGCAGGGCATTGATGCCCTGTGCGCGGCCACCCGCCTGCCCGCCGGCCGCGTGCTGGCGGCCTGCACGGAACTGGAGCTTATGGGTGGCGCACAGGCGCAGCCGGGGAGACGGTACATTGCAATATAAGATAATAGATAAAAGATAATAGATAATAAAAAAGGAGTGCGCGCAGCGCACAATTTTGAGCAGGCCAACGGCCTGCGGTCCACAATATTTCTTATCTTTTATCTCTTATCTATTATCTAAAAAATTTTCATTGAGGTAACTTATGCCAAAATTAGTCATCGTGGAATCCCCTGCCAAGGCAAAGACCATTGGCAAGTATCTGGGCCGCGGCTACAAGGTCACGGCCAGCATGGGCCATGTGCGCGACCTGCCCGCCAGTACGCTGGGCATTGATGTCGAAAATGGCTATAAGCCGAAATATATCACGATCAAGGGCAAGCAGAAGCTTGTCAAGGAGCTGAAGGCCGAGGCCAAAAAGTGCGATGGCGTCCTGCTTGCGACCGACCCGGACCGCGAGGGCGAGGCCATCAGCTGGCATCTGGCGAACATTCTGGGGCTGGACCCCGCTGCGCCCAACCGCGTGACCTTTGACGAGATCACAAAGAAGGGCGTCAAGGAGGGCATGGCCCATCCCCGCGCCATCAATATCGACCTGTTCAACGCACAGCAGGCCCGGCGCGAGCTGGACCGTCTGGTCGGCTACAAGCTCAGCCCGTTCCTCTGGAAAAAGGTCCGCAGGGGCCTTTCCGCCGGCCGTGTGCAGAGCGTGGCCGTGCGGCTCATCCGCGACCGCGAGATCGAGATCGAGAACTTCAAGCCGGACGAATACTGGAACATTGACGCGCTGCTGCACCCGCAGGGCGAAAAGGGCGAGTTCACCGCCCGGCTGGCGGCAACGGCAGACGGCAAAAAGCTGACGGTCACGGACAAGCAGCAGGCTGATGCCGTGCTGGCTGCGTTGGACGGCAAGGATTACACCATTACCAAAATCGAAAAGGGCAAGCGCCGCCGTCAGCCCGCGCCGCCCTTCATCACCTCGACTTTGCAGCAGGACGCGAGCCGCGCGTTCGGCTTCTCGGCCACGCGGACGATGCGCGCCGCCCAGACCCTGTACGAGGGCGTTGACATTGCCGGGCACGGCACGGTGGGTCTGATCACCTACATGCGTACCGACTCGCTGCGCATCGCTGCCGAGGCGCAGGCCGCCGCCAAAACCTTTATCGCCGACCGCTGGGGTGAGGGCTATGTCTGCAAGGCGCCCCGCAAGTGGAAGAGCCGCTCCGCCACGGCGGCGCAGGACGCCCACGAAGCGATCCGCCCCTCAATGCCCGAGCTGACCCCCGATGAGGTCGAGCAGAGCATCAGCGGCGATACTGCCAAGCTGTACCGCCTGATCTGGAGCCGCTTTATGGCAAGCCAGATGGCCGACTGCATTCAGGACACGGTCTCGGCATCCATCACGGCGGGGGCGTATCTTTTCCGCGCATCCGGCTTCCGGGTATCGTTTGACGGCTTCACGGCGCTGTATGAGGAATCCACTGACGACACGAAGAAAAAGGAGACCGCCCTGCCCCCGCTGGAGGAGGGCCAGAAGCTGGCGCTCAAAAAGCTGACGGCGGACCAGAAGTTTACCCAGCCGCCGCCGCTCTACACCGAGGCAACGCTCATCCATGCGCTGGAGGAGAACGGCATCGGCCGCCCGTCCACCTACGCGCCGATCATCACGACCATCGTGGACCGCGGCTATGTCGAAAAGGACCAGAAAAAGCTGAAAACGACCCCGCTGGGTCAGGCCGTCAACACGGTCATGATGGAGCAGTTCCCCGACATTGTCAATGTAAAATTTAGCGCTGACATGGAGAAAAAGCTCGATGTGGTCGAGGCCGGCGAGGCAGACTGGGTCAAGACGATCGACGAGTTCTATCAGGGCTTTGAGAAGAGTCTGGAGCAGGCCGAGAAGAACATGGAGGGCAAGCGCATCAAGGTCGAGGACATCCCGACCGATGAGATCTGCGAGAAGTGCGGCCGCCCCATGGTCATCAAGTCGGGCCGCTACGGCAAGTTTGTGGCATGCTCCGGCTTCCCGGAGTGCCGCAACGCCCACCCGCTCGTCAAGGACACGGGCGGCCTCTGCCCGCTGGACGGCGGCCACATGCTGGTGCGCAAAAGCGCCAAGGGCCGTGTCTACTACGGCTGCAGCAACTACCCCAAGTGCAATTATATGACATGGGACGAGCCGGTGCCTGAGCGCTGCCCCCAGTGCGGCAGCACTCTGTTTAAAAAGAAGGGCCAGCTCTACTGTGCTAAAGAGGGCTGCGGGTTTGTGAAGGCGATTGAGAAAAAGTAACCGCTTTAAAGCCTCCCCGCAAAGGGGAGCCTGAGAGAGGACAAGTATGCAACTTAACATTATCGGTGCCGGTCTGGCCGGGTGCGAGGCGGCACTCTGGCTGGCAGACCGCGGCGTGCAGGTCGAGCTGTACGAGCAGAAGCCTACAAAATATTCCCCGGCCCATAAAAGCGCGGGCTTTGCGGAGCTGATCTGCTCGAACTCGCTCAAGGCCGAGCGCCCGGATTCCGCATCGGGCCTTTTGAAAATCGAAATGAAGATGATGGGCAGCCACCTGCTGACCGCGGCCGAGACCGCGCGCGTGGCGGCGGGCGGCGCGCTGGCTGTCGACCGGGACGTGTTCTCTGCCGCTGTGACCGAGATGGTGGAAAATCACCCGAACATCACGGTCCGGCGCGAGGAGGTCACCGCTCTGGAAGAGAGCGCACCGGTGCTCGTTGCCAGCGGCCCTTTGACTGAGGGTGCGCTGGCGCAGGCGGTCGCAGCGCTGACCGGGGACCATCGGCTCAGCTTCTATGATGCGGTGGCGCCCATCGTGACGGCCGAAAGCCTTGACTATGACAAGGTGTTCGCCGCGTCCCGCTATGGCCGGGGCGAGGCGGACTACCTGAACTGCCCGTTCAATAAAGAGGAATACGAGGCGTTCCACGCGGCGCTCATCGCCGCCGAGCGCGCACCGCTCCACGACTTTGACGGCGATCTGACCGTCTACGAGGGCTGTATGCCCATCGAGGTCATGGCTGCGCGCGGCGCGGATACGATCCGCTTCGGGCCGCTGCGCCCGGTCGGCCTGCGCGACCCGCGCACCGGCCACCGCCCGTGGGCGGCTGTGCAGCTGCGCGCCGAGAACACGGCCCGCACGCTCTACAACCTTGTCGGGTTCCAGACGAACCTGAAATGGGGCGAGCAGAAGCGGGTGTTCAGCATGATCCCCGGTCTGGAGCACGCTGAGTTTGTGCGGTACGGCGTCATGCACCGCAACACCTTCCTCGAAAGCCCCAGAGTGCTGACAAAGCAGCAGTTTCTGGCCGACCACCCCAATGTGTTTTTTGCCGGGCAGATCACCGGCTTTGAGGGCTATATGGAGAGTGCGGCGTCCGGCCTGCTGGCCGCCCGCCAGATCTACGCCCGCTTGCAGGGCCGCGAACTGCCGCCGCCCCCGGCGGCCACGATGTGCGGCGCGCTGCTCGACTATATCACGACCCCGAACAAGGATTTCCAGCCGATGGGTGCGAACATGGGCATACTGCCCCGCACCGAGGAGATCAACGCCATACGCGACAAGCGGGAGCGCTATATGGCGCTTTCGCAGGCCGCACAGGACGCCATGCATGCATGGACGGAGGAATATAAAGCATGAAAATTTTAGTGGATGCCATGGGCGGTGACAATGCCCCGCTGTGTGTGCTGCAGGGCGCAAGTCAGGCTGCGGCAGAGTTTGGGGACGGCATGACGCTTGCGCTGCTGGGCGAGGAAAAAGCCATCCGCGACTGCGCAAAAGAGAATAAAATCGACATTGCACCGTTTGAAATCGTCAACTGCACCGAGAACATCGACATGCACGATGACCCCGTCAAGGCTGTGCGCCACAAGAAGGATTCCAGCCTTGTCAAGGGCCTGACCATGCTGAAGAACGGCGAGGCCGATGCCTTTGTCAGCGCCGGCTCCACCGGTGCGCTGCATGTCGGCACCAGCCTGATCGTGCGCACCGTCAAGGGGGTCAAGCGCCCGGCGCTGGCCACCCCGATGCCCGGCGCCAAGCAGAATTTCCTGCTGCTGGACTGCGGCGCGAATGTCGAGTGCCGCCCCGAGATGCTCAACGCCTTCGGCACGATGGGCAGCGTCTACGCCGAAAAGGTCATGGGCCGCGAAACGCCGAAGGTCGCACTCGTCAACAACGGCGCCGAGGACACGAAGGGCACCCCCACCTACCGCGAGGCGCACCAGCTGCTGAAGGCAAACCCCTGCATCCATTTTGCCGGCAACATCGAGCCGCGCTATATCATGGACGGCGAGATCGATGTCGTGGTCTGTGACGGCTTTGTCGGCAATGTGGTCCTCAAGCTGACCGAGGGCGTTGCCAAGACGCTGCTGGGTATGCTGAAAAAGATCTTTTTGCAGAATATCATCACGAAGCTCAGCTATCTGGGCATCAAGGGCGGTCTGGGTGAGCTCAAGCGGATGATGGACTCCGAGGAGGTCGGCGGCGCACCGCTGCTGGGTGCCGCCAAGCCGGTCATCAAGGCGCACGGCTCCAGCCACGCCAAGGGCATCAAGAACGCCATCCGTCAGGCCAAGCTCTGCGTCGCCAACGATCTGTGCGGGACGATGGAGAAGGCGCTGGGCGAGGTGGCTGCACAGAAGGAAGAAGCAGACGCTTAAAAGGTAAGCCGCCCTGTAGGGGCCGGACATGTCCGGCCCGCGGCATAAAAAATACCGCCCGTAAAAGGGCAATCGAGATAAGGTTGAGGGCCGGGCATGCCCGGCCCCTACGGACCAGCCGGAAAGGTGAAAGAATATGGCTCACAAACCGGAAGAACTGCAGGAGGTCCTGCAGTATACATTCAAAAATCCTGCGCTGCTGCGCATTGCAATGACCCATACCAGCTATGCCAACGAGAGCAAGGTCGCCACGACCCACAACGAGCGGCTGGAATTTCTGGGCGACAGCGTGCTGTCCGTTGTGGTGGCGGACTATCTGTTCCACCAGTCCGGCCGCCCCGAGGGCGAGCTGACCCGGATGCGCGCAAGCCTCGTCAGCGAGGAGGCGCTGTTCCAGTTCGCGCAGGAGATCCACCTCGGCGAGTATCTGCGCCTCGGCCACGGCGAGGATCTCGGCGGCGGGCGCAACCGCCCGAGCGTTGTCTCCGATGCGTTTGAGGCCCTCATCGCCGCGCTGTATCTGGACGGCGGCATGGAGGTCGCGCGCAATTTCATCCTGCCCTTCATCACCGAGGGCAAGACCGCCGAGGACGACTACAAGACCCGTTTACAGGAGGTCGTCCAGCAGGACCCCTCCGCCGTTTTGAAATACGAGGTCACCGGCGAGACCGGCCCCGACCACAACAAGCAGTTCACCGTCTGCGTATGGCGCAACGGCGAGCTGCTGGCCGAGGGCAAGGGCCGCAGCAAAAAAGCCGCCGAGCAGCACGCTGCAAAGGTGGCGCTGGAAAAATTGCAGTAATATTGCCGTTTAATGATGCTCTGTAGGGGCCGGGCATGCCCGGCCCCTACGACCAGACAGAATCGAAAGGTAACACCACTTCATGCGCCTGAAAGAACTGGAAATCCAAGGCTTTAAATCCTTCCCCGATAAGACAAAGATCGCAATCGGGGAGGGCATCACCGGTGTTGTCGGGCCGAACGGCTCCGGCAAATCGAATATATCCGACTCCATCCGCTGGGTGCTGGGCGAGACCAGTTCCAAGCAGCTGCGCGGCACCGGCAAGATGGAGGATGTCATCTTCGGCGGCACCCAGTCCCGCGGCGCTATGGGGTTTGCCTCTGTCGCACTGACGATCGACAACAGCGACCACGGCCTTGACATGGACGCCGATGAGGTCACGATCGGCCGCCGGTACTACCGCAGCGGCGAGAGTGAATACTCCATCAACGGCCAGAATGTCCGCCTCAAGGATGTGTATGAGCTGCTGCTCGACACCGGCATCGGCCGCGACGGCTACGCCATCGTCGGGCAGGGCCGCATTGCCGAGATCGTCGGCGCCAAATCCGCCGAGCGCCGCGAGATCTTTGAGGAAGCCTCCGGCATCGCCAAATACCGCTACCGCAAAAACGAGGCCGAGCGCCGTCTGGCTGCCGCCGAGGGCAACCTCGAGCGTCTGCGCGACATTCTCAGCGAGCTGGAACGGCGGGTCGGCCCGCTCAAGCGGGACAGCGAGAAGGCCCAGCAGTTTCTGGAGCTGAGCGAAAAGCGCAAGGGGCTGGAGATCACCCTCTGGGTGGACGCCATCCGCCGCGCCAATGACGCGCTGCGCGACCAGCAGCGCCGGTACGAGGCCGCCCAGGCTGACTACGACCGCCTGAGCCGCCAGCTGGACGCCTTTGACGAGCAGAGCGCTGCCCTGCGGGAGGAGGCCCAGCAGCTGATGCTGACGGTCGAGCAGGCCAACACCGACATCCGCACCATCACCGAGGCCAACGCCGGCAGCGAGAGTGAGATCGCCGTTTTGAAGAACGAGAGCGAGCACAGCCGCTTCCGCATTGACGAGGCCAACACCGAGCTGGAGCGCGCCGGACAGGGCCGGGAAAGCATTGACCGCGAGGCCGCCGACCACCGCGCTGCCATCGAGGCGCTGCGCACCGGTATGGCCGCGCTGGATGCCCGTGTGGCCGCGCTGCGCGAGGCCCTGCATGCGCTGGAGGAAAAGGCCGCCGCCAGCGGCGAACGGCGCGATGTCATTGACGCCGCCATGGCCCGATTGCAGGACACCGCCACCGCCGCGAAAGTCCGCGCCGCATCGGCCCAGTCGGCGGGGCAGGCCGCCGCCGACCGCCTGACCGAGGCGCGCGCGCAGGCCGAGGCGCTGCAGAACGCCGCCGCCGCCACCGAGGAGGAGCGCCGCCGCGCCGAGCGCCGCTTTAAGGACGCCGAGGAGGCCGTGACCCGCAACGACAACATCAAGGCCGGCTTAAAGCTCAAGCTGGACAGCCGCCGCCGCCAACAGGCGGACGCCGCCGAGGCCCTGCAGAAGGCCGACCGCGAAAAATCCGCCGCCGCCCAGCGCATCCATATCCTTGAGGACTTGGAGCGCAACATGGACGGCTACCAGCAGAGCGTCAAGTCGGTCATGCGGGCGGCCGGGGCAGGCCGCCTGCGGGGCGTCATCGGCCCTGTGGCCGGTATCCTCACGGTCGAAAAGGGCTACGAGACCGCCATCGAGACCGCACTCGGCTTTGCGCTGCAGAACATCGTGGTCGAGGATCAGGGCTGTGCCCGCGCCGCCATCGGCTTTTTGAAGGATGAGCGCGCCGGGCGCGCCACCTTCCTGCCGCTGGACACCGTGCAGGGCACCCGCTTTACGGGCCGCTTGACCGGCACGGCAGAGGTTGCCGCCGACCTTGTCAAAGCAGACCCGAAATATCAGCGTATCATCGACAATCTGCTCGGCCGCATCATCGTGGTCGAGGATCTGACCGAGGCGTCCGCCGTGGCGCGCAGCCTCGGCTACCGCAACCGCATCGTCACGCTGGACGGACAGGTCGTCAACGCCGGCGGCTCCTTCACCGGCGGCTCCACTGCCCGCAGTGTCGGCGTGTTCAGCCGCAAGCAGGAGCTGGACGAGCTGCGCAGCAGGCTGACCAAGCTGGAAGCCCGCCGCGCCGAGGCCGAAAAGGAGCTGGCCGCCCGCAAGGCCGAGGTGGATAACCTTTCCGCCCAGCTGGCCGGTGCCGAGGGTGAGGGCATGAACGCCGCGACCGAGCATGTCCGCGCCGGGCTGGAGGTGGAGCGCCTGACGAAGGCCGCCGCCCAGAACGAGGAGACGGCCCGCAATATTGAGCAGGAGATCGCCGCCCAGCAGGCCGCCGTGACCCAGAACGAGGCCGCCCGCGCCGAGGCTGAAAAGACACAGGCCGACGCCGAAGCCGAGATGGCAAAGTACACCGCCGAGCTGGCAGCACTGGGCGAAAGCACCGGCAGCCTGACCGCCGAGCGGGAGCACATCACGACAGAACTGTCCGAAAAGCAGCTGCAGCGTCTGGCCGATGAAAAGGACATCGGCCTGCACGAGGCTGCGCTGCAGGGCCTGCAGAGCCGCACCGGCGAGGCCGAGGCCCGCGCCCGCGAGCTGCAGACTGTTATTGAGGCTGCTAAGGCAAAGATCGAGGCCAACGCCCTGAAAATTGCCGAGATGGAGCGCACCCGCGGCGACAATCTGCAGAAGATCGCCGCTGCCGAGCAGACCATCCGCACCGCAAACGCGGCCCGCATGGAGAAGGAGGCCGCCGTTGAAAAGCTGAACCGCGACAATCGCGCCCTGACCGATGAGCGCGAGCGGATGAGCGGCGAGATGGCCCGCCTGGCCGAGCGCCGCACCGCCGCCGAGACCGAGCTGAACGATACCAACAGCAAGCTGTGGGAGGAGTACCAGCTGACCGAGGGCGAGGCCCGCAGCCATTGCGTACCGTTTGAGAGCCTGACCGAGCTGCGCCGCAGCGTGGCCGAGGTCCGCAGCAAGATCCGCGGTCTGGGCAATGTCAATGTGGGCGCCATCGACGAGTACAAGGAGGTCAAGGAGCGCTACGACTTCCTGAAGGCGCAGGTCACCGATGTCGAAAAGGCAAAGTCCGAGCTGACAAAGATGATCGCCGAGCTGTGCAGCGAGATGGAGGAGCTGTTCACAACAAGCTTCAAGCAGATCAACACCCACTTCCAGCAGATCTTCAAGGAGCTGTTCGGCGGCGGGCATGCGCGGCTGTATCTGTCGGACGAGGCGAATGTGCTGGAATCCGGCATCGAGATCGAGGTCTCGCCCCCCGGCAAGGTCATCAAGAATCTGAGCGCGCTTTCCGGCGGCGAGCAGGCGCTGGTCGCAATTTCGATCTACTTCGCCATTCTGAGTGTCAACCCGGCACCGTTCTGCTTCCTTGATGAGATCGAGGCGGCGCTGGACGATGTGAATGTGGCGCGCTACGCGCAGTATCTGCGCCGCATGACCGATAACACCCAGTTTATCGTCATCACCCACCGCCGCGGCACGATGGAGGCCGCCGATGTCCTCTACGGCGTCACGATGCAGGAGGACGGCGTCTCCAAGATTTTGCGCCTTGATCTGGATAAGGTGAACGCGGAGCTGATTACCTGATGGCATGTAGGGGCCGGGCATGCCCGCCCGCCACATAAATACGACCACCCGCCAATGGGAAGCCACACAAACCCGCGGGCCGGACATGTCCGGCCCCTACGGGGCGGCAAATCAAAAGTAAGGAGGGCCAGCTATGGGCTTTTTCAACTTTTTCAAACGCGATATTACGGAAGAGGAGTTTCAGGAGCAGCAAAAGGTCAAGCGCGGTCTGGAAAAGACCCGCACCGGCTTTTTCCAGAGCATCGTCAATACGCTGACCAACGCGCAGATCGATGATGACCTGTATGACCGGCTGGAGGAGCAGCTTATTCTGGCCGATGTCGGCCCCGCCTGCGCCGTGCGCCTTGTGGATGAGCTGCACGATCAGGTCGAGGAAAAGCACCTCAAGACCGGGCAGGAGGCGCTGGACGCCCTGCGCGGCATCATCTGTCAGGAGCTGACCCCCCGCTACCCGATGGAGCTGGACGGCAAGCCCGCCGTCATTCTGGTCATCGGCGTCAACGGTGTGGGCAAGACGACCACGATCGCCAAGCTGGCGAGCCTGTACAAAAAGCAGGGCCGCCGCGTCATGCTGGCAGCGGGCGATACCTTCCGCGCTGCCGCCAGTGAGCAGCTGGAACTCTGGGCTGACCGCGCCGGTGTGCCGCTGGTGCAGGCCGGCATGGGCGCCGACCCGGCCGCCGTCATTTTTGACGCCGTCAAGAGCGCCACGGCCCGCGGCTATGACATGGTCATTGCTGACACCGCAGGCCGCCTGCACAACAAAAAGGGCCTGATGGACGAGCTGTCCAAGATCTCCCGCAGCGTCAAAAAGGCCAGCCCCGAGGCCAGTCTGGAGGTGCTGCTGGTGCTGGACGCCATCACCGGCCAGAACGCCATCAGTCAGGCACATGAGTTCTGCCGCGCTGCCAGCGCCACCGGCGTGGTGCTGACCAAGCTGGACGGCACACCGCGCGGCGGCTGTGCGGTCTCCGTCTGGGAGAACCTCGGCCTGCCGATCCGGTTCATCGGTGTGGGTGAAAAAATCGACGATCTGATGGAGTTTGACGCCCAGACCTTTGTCGAGAGCCTGCTGCCGGAATCGGCTTTGCAGAAGGAAGGAAAGGCCGATAACACAGAGGAGGGCGAAGCATGATCGTCTGCGCTGCAAGCAACAATGCCGGCAAGCTGAAGGAGCTGCGCCGCATTCTGGAGCGGATGGGCCATAAGGTCAAAAGCCTGCGGGAGCTGGGCATCACGCTCGACCCCGAGGAGACCGGCACGACCTTTGCCGAAAATGCACGCATCAAGGCCGAGGCGTTCTGCAAGGCCAGCGGCCTGCCCACCGTGGCGGACGATTCGGGCCTTTGCACCGATGCATTGAACGGTGCGCCCGGCGTTTACAGCGCCCGCTATGCCGGGCACCACGGCGATGACGATGCCAACAACGAAAAGCTGCTGCGCGAGATGGCCGATGTGCCGGAAGGGCAGCGCGGCGCAAGGTTTGTGTCCGCCGTCTGCTTTATGCTGCCGGACGGCCGTGCGCTCGAGGTCGAGGGCGAGTGCCCGGGACGCATTGCGTTCAGCTTGCAGAATGGGGACTACGGCTTTGGCTATGACCCGCTGTTTATCCCCGATGCATACGGCACGCCCGATGGCTGCCGCCCCAACACCGAGGGCCGCAGCTATGCCCAGCTGACCCCGGCGGAAAAGGACGCCATCAGCCATAGAGGCCGTGCAATGGAGAAGCTGGCAGAAAAGCTGCCCGCGTTTTTGGGATAAAAGCCTTCCCCCTTTGGGGGAAGGTGGCCGAGGCCCCGACCGAGGCCGGATGAGGGGCGGCCTTGCGGCGAGTACCCGTGAGCGGGAAGCCTCTTGAAGCCTTCCCCCTTTGGGGGAAGGTGGCCCCGCAGGGCCGGATGAGGGGGGGCACCACACGCTGCCGCCCTACGAAAAAATACATACAATATACAATAATAAAAAAAGGAGCACCCTTATGGCACTTACCAGCAAACAGCGCGCTGCACTGCGCGGCGCAGCCAACACCATGGACCCCGTTTACCAGATCGGCAAGGGCGAGATCGATGATACCCTCAAGCAGGGCATCGCAGACTGCATCGCCGCGCGCGAGCTTATCAAGGTGAAAGTTCTGGAAAACAGCGAATCTTCCGCCCGCGAGGCCGCTGACATCCTGTGCGAAGCCATCGGCTGCGAGTGTGTGCAGGTCATCGGCCGCAAGTTCGTGCTGTTCAAGCAGAAGAAAAAGGAAAGCGCCTACGCCGCCGTGCTGGCAAAATGAAAACACTGCTCTACGGCGGGACGTTCGACCCGCCCCATAATGGCCACATGAACAACCTGCGTGCGGCATTGGCGCTGGTGCGGCCTGACCGCGCCATCGTCATGCCCGCCGGTACACCGCCCCACAAGCATGCCAGCGCCACCCCGGCGGCGCTGCGCTTTGCCATGTGCCAATGCTTTAAATCGCTGTCCCCGGTCATCGAGGTCAGCGATTGGGAAATTCAGCAGGGCGGGCGCAGCTACACCGTGCACACGCTGGAATGGCTGCGCGGCCAAGACCCGGACGGCGCGCTGTACCTCTGCGTCGGCAGCGACATGCTGCTGACGTTTCAGGAATGGTACCGCTGGCAGGATATGCTGAAAATGGCTACCCTCGTCGTCGAGAGCCGCACCGGCACCGACGAAGCCGCCCTGCGCGCCGCCGCAGCAGCGCTGGAGCAGGCCGGCGGCCGCGTCCTGTTTGCCGAGGCCGAGAGCTACCCCTGCGCATCCAGCGACATCCGCAGCGGAAAGCTCCCGCCGGAAAAGTGGCCGGAGGTCCTGCCGCAGGAGGCGCTGGCGGTTATCCGCAAAAATCAGCTTTACGGCAGCTTGTAGCACTGTAGGGGCCGGGCATGCCTGGCCCTCCGCATAAAAGCTGCTGGCCGTTCAAGGGCAGGTAAGGCAAGGTTGAGGGCCGGACATGTCCGGCCCCTACAGCCCGGTTCAGAGAGGGAAATGTATATCATGGATTATGCCGAAGCCAAGAAGCTTGTGAAGTCCAGATTGAGTGAAAAGCGCTGGACGCACACGAAAAATGTAAAAAAAATGGCGGTAAAGCTTGCCAAGCGCTGGGGGGCAGACCCGGAAAAGGCCGCTATGGCGGCAATTTTGCATGATTCCGCCAAGGAACTGCCCAAGCAGGAGTTGTTGCAGATTTTTGCCGATAATGCTATAATAGCAGAAAATGCCCCCGCACGCCCTGCGCCGGTATGGCACGGCATCGCCGCAGCGATCCTTGCCCAGACCTGCTGGGGCATCGAGGACCCGGAGATTTTGTCCGCAATCCGCTGCCATACCACCGGCAAGCCGGATATGTCGCTGCAGGACAAGATCCTTTATCTGGCCGATATGACCAGCGCCGAGCGCGACTGGCCCGGCGTAGAGGCGCTGCGTGCGCTAGAGATGGAGGACCTTGACCGTGCCCTGTGCGAGGCCCTGAAGCAGAGCATTGATTTTGTCGAAGAAAGGGGCGGCGCGCTGGACCCTGAGAGCGTGGCTGCCTATGAGTATGCAAAAGCACATCTGAAGTAATACTTCAGAAACAGGGAGGAAAAACCATGAGCGAACCGCGTAAGCTGTATACCGGCAGTGCCTCCGGCGGGCTGGATCAGGAGCAGTATGAGGCTGCCCGCCGCCGCGCCCAGCAGTTGGCCGAACAGAACGCCCGCCGCCGCACGGTGCAGCAGCCGATGCGCACGGCCCAGGGCCGCCACATCAGTCAGCGCCCGGCGGCCCAGCCTGCACCGCAACCGGTGCAGGAACCCGTACAGGAGCCGGTGCAGCAGCCTGCCCCCCAGCCGGAGGCCCCGCGTGAGCTGACCTATGCCCAGCGTCAGGCCATGGCCTACCGCGCTGCGGCTGAGCGCAAATACGGCGATACCCTGCAGTTTCAGGTGCAGCGCCCCCGCCGCACGGTCAACCGCCCGGCCGATGCCGAGCAGCAGGCCCGGCAGGCCGCTAACCGCCTGTATGAGCAGCCCGCAGACCGGCGGCCCGCCGCCGCGCCCCGCACGCAGGTGCGCCAGATGGACCTGAACGGGGTACAGGGCAGCAAGCCAATGTACAACTACGATGCAGCCGCAGGCGGCATCCAGATGGAGGAGGCTGCCGCGCAGCCCCGCCGCGCAAAGCATGCGGATGCCCCGCAGCCCGCAGCCCATAAGCCCCGCACCGCCGCAGGCGGCAATGGCGGCAGCCGCAAGCCCCCGCGCGATGAGGACGATGTCCCGCACAAGGCAAAGGGCAGAAAGTCCGGCAAAAAGGGCAGCAGCGGCAAGGGCGGAAACGGGAAAAAGAAGAAAAAAATCCGCTGGTGGCAGATCCTGCTCATCACGCTGCTGGTCATCGCGCTGATCTTCGGCGGCGCGTTCGCCCTCATCATGGGGGCCATCACCCCGGAGGGCGGCAACATCAAGCTTAATCAGCTCATCAACACCCCCAAGGAGTTCCAGGGCAAGGAATTCAATGTTCTTGTCACCGGCGTTGACCGCTCAAGCACCGGGTCGCTGGCCGCAGGCTCGGCCAATGACGCCAATGTCAATGACGGCATGACCGATATGATCCTCTATGTCCATTTCAACAATGAGACGGGCGAGATGAAGATGCTGCAGATCCCCCGCGACACAATGGTCACGACCGACACAAGTGTCTCGGGCAACTACCGCATCAACGGCGTGGCCAAGACGCAGGGCAGCGATAACAACAACAATATGGCCGCCCTCTGTGAGCTGGTGGCCAACCAGTACCAGATTCATATCGACGGCTTTATCACGATCCGCCTAGAAATGCTGACCGAGCTGGTCGATCTGTTCGGCGGCGTGGAGATCTATGTCCCGAGGGAGATGGACTATCAGGGCAGCCATCTGAATCAGGGCTACCAGACACTCAAGGGCGATGCCTGCGAGTTCCTGCTGCGCGCGCGCCACATCTACCCGGACGGCGACATCGGCCGCCTGAACATGCAGCGCCAGTTCTATGCCGCACTGTTCCGCAAGCTCAAGAGCATCGGCAATATCTGGGATGTGGCCAAGCTGACCCCCGCTGTGCTGAATTATATGGAGACGAACCTCAGTGCGTCCAACCTCGTCAGCTTTGCCATCAGTATGCTGAAAATTGATTCCAGCAAGATCATGATCTGCCAGATGCCGGTCATCAGCGGCCCCAAGTACAACGAGCAGTCGCTGCTCTACCCGGCGCGTCAGGCGGACGCGGACCTGCTGAACCAGTATTTCCGCGAGAATACCGGCCCCGTGGACGCCAGCGCCTTGAACCTGTGCGACAATGTCATTGACCTGTCCGGCTATGCGGCCACCGACCCGAACATCCAGTGGATGGGCAGACTGATGTCGGAGGCCGACCAAGCGCAGAAGGACGAGAATCTGGATGGCTCGAATCAGGTCACGGATGTCATGGCGTCCGAGCCTGCCGCCGAAAGCGAGAGCACCGAGGCCGAAAGCCAGCCCGCAGCGTAATTTACACTAGGAGAGTTACTATATGGAAAGCAAAGAACTTGCCATTCGTCTGGCCCGTGCGCTGGACGCCAAGAAGGCCGTCAACGTCCATATTCTGGCCGTGGAGGACCTGACCACCGTTACGGAATATTTTGTCATTGCCACGGGTATGTCTACCACCCATGTCGGCGCACTGGCCGATGAGGCCGAGTTCCAGCTGGACCGCGAGGGCGTCAAGGTGCTGCGCACCGAGGGCCACGACGGCAAGCGCTGGGTGCTGCTGGACTACGGCAGCGTCATCGTCCATGTCTTTACGCAGGAGGCCCACGACTACTACGATTTGGAGCATCTCTGGGCCGACGCCAAGCCCGTGCCCGCCAGTGAGTGGATGGCGGACGAAAGTGCGGACGAGCAGTAAAAATGCGGAACGGCTTCCCCCTCGGGGGAAGCTGTCAGCGGCCCCGACCGCTGACTGATGAGGGGCAGCCCTGCGGCAGCCGACCCGGAAACGGGCAACTGCGGCAAACCCACCCCTCATCCGGCGCACAAGCGCGCCACCTTCCCCCAAAGGGGGAAGGCTTTAGCGCTACCCATCTAAAATTCATCTGTGGGGAGAAGAATTATGAAATACGACTTTAAAACCGTTGAGGCCAAATGGCAGAAGGTGTGGGCGGACGAAAAGACCTTCCATGCGGAGATCGACCATTCCAAGCCTAAATTCTATGCACTGGTCGAGTTCCCGTACCCGTCTGCGGCCGGTCTGCATGTCGGCCATCCGCGCAGCTACACCGCACTGGACATCGTTGCGCGCAAAAAGCGTCAGTGCGGCTGCAATGTCCTGTACCCCATGGGCTGGGACGCCTTCGGCCTGCCGACCGAGAACTACGCCCTGAAGAACCACATCAACCCTGAGATCGTCACCGCCCAGAATGTGGCCCGCTTCAAGAGCCAGCTACAGGCGCTGGGCCTCTCCTTCGACTGGGACCGTGAGATCAACACCACCGACCCCGAGTATTACAAGTGGACCCAGTGGATCTTTATCCAGCTGTTCAAGAAGGGTCTTGCCTACAAGAAGGAGACCACCGTCAACTACTGCACCGGCTGCAAGGTCGTTCTGGCCAACGAGGAGGTCGTCAACGGCGTCTGCGAGCGCTGCGGCAGCCCCGTTGTGCAGAAGAACAAGAGCCAGTGGATGCTGAAGATCACCGCCTACGCCGACCGCCTGATCGACGATCTGGACGAGGTGGACTACATCGACCGCGTCAAGACCCAGCAGCGCAACTGGATCGGCCGCAGCCACGGTGCCGAGATCAACTTTGCCACCACCGCCGGTGATACCCTGACCGTCTACACCACCCGCGCGGATACGCTGTTCGGCGCGACCTACATGGTCATCAGCCCCGAGCATGCCTTCATCAAAAAGTGGGTCGATGCGGGCCTGATCAAGAACGCCGACGCCGTTGCCGCCTATCAGGAGGAGGCCGCCCGCAAGTCCGACTTCGAGCGCACCGAGCTGAATAAGGACAAGACCGGCGTCGTCATCGAGGGCGTCAAGGGCATCAACCCCGTCAACGGCAAGGAGATCCCCATCTTTATCTCCGACTATGTTCTGGCCACCTACGGCACCGGCGCCATCATGGCCGTGCCTGCCCACGACACCCGCGACTGGGAGTTTGCCAAGAAGTTCGGCCTGCCCATCATCGAGGTCGTCAAGGGCAATACCCCCAGCGACCTTGACAAGGAGGCGTTCACCGATGTGGCCACCGGCACGCTGGTCAACTCTGATTTCCTGAACGGCCTGTCTGTCGAGGACGCCAAGAATAAGATGTACGCATGGCTGGAGGAGAACGGCAAGGGCCACAAGCAGGTGAACTTCAAGCTGCGCGACTGGGTGTTCAGCCGCCAGCGCTACTGGGGCGAGCCTATCCCCATGGTCTACTGCGAGAAGTGCGGCTGGGTGCCCCTGCCCGAGAGCGAGCTGCCCCTGCGCCTGCCCGAAATCAAGGATTTTGAGCCGGGCGAGAACGGCGAAAGCCCGCTGGCCCGCCACACCGAGTGGGTCAACACGACCTGCCCCTGCTGCGGTGCCCCCGCCAAGCGCGAGACTGACACGATGCCCCAGTGGGCCGGTTCGAGCTGGTATTTCCTGCGCTACTGCGACCCCCACAACAAGGAGGCGCTGGCCAGCAAGGAGGCACTCGAGTATTGGAGCCCTGTGGACTGGTACAACGGCGGCATGGAGCATACCACCCTGCACCTGCTGTACAGCCGTTTCTGGCACAAATTCCTGTATGACCTCGGCGTAGTGCCCACCAAGGAGCCGTACCAGAAGCGTACCTCCCACGGCATGATCCTGGGCCTGAACCCCCATGCGTTTGAGAACCAGCCTGATGCCGAGCGCAAGCGCCTGCTGGCCGAGTACGGCGATGAGAAGGGTGCCCGCAAGGCCCTTGTTGAGAAGTACGGCGAGATGGCCGAGCACCCCATCGTCAAGATGTCGAAGTCTTTGGGCAATGTCGTCAACCCGGACGATGTCGTGGCCGAGTACGGTGCCGACACCCTGCGCCTGTATGAGATGTTCATCGGTGACTTTGAGAAGGCCGCCCCGTGGAACACCTCCTCCATCAAGGGCTGCAAGCGCTTCCTCGATAAGATCTGGTCGATGAGCGAGAAGCTCGTTCCCGGCGAGGGCGTCCGCCCCGAGCTGGAGGCCGTTGCCAACCGCACCATCAAGAAGGTCGGCGAGGACATTGACGCCCTCAAGGCCAACACCGCCATTGCCCAGCTGATGATCTATGTCAACGCGCTGAGCGATCAGGGGGGTGCGACCAAGGCCGAGTACGAGCTGCTGCTGCAGCTGCTGAACCCGTTTGCCCCCCACATGACCGAGGAGCTGTGGCAGCAGCTGGGCCACACCGAGCAGCTGGCTTACTACCCGTGGCCTGCCTACGATGAGGCCAAGTGCGTTGAGCAGACGATTGAGATCGCCGTGCAGGTCAACGGCAAGGTCAAGGGCCGCATCAAGGTGCCCGCCGCCATCGAGAGCGCGGACGCCATCGCCGCCGCCAAGGCCGAGCCCGCCGTAGCCGAAGCCATCGCCGGCAAGACCATTGCCAAGGAAATCTACGTCAAGGGCAAGCTGGTCAATATTGCGGTCAAAGGGTAAAATTTTATAAGCACTCTAAGGCAGAGCGAAGGCTCTGCCTTTTTGGTTTTTAAGCACAATGTCACCGCATTAAAAATGTGTAATCTGCCGAAAAAACGCATTTTTTGCAAAAAAACTCCTGCGACCCCTTGCCAAAATTGAACTGGGGGGGGGTATACTGGTAAAGTACAACAATTACCCGTAACCCTGTGCTATGGGAAAAAGAGAGGATACAAGATGAAGAGAAAAACAAAGCGTTTCTCGGCATTTATGCTGGCGGCGGCTATGGCCTTTGGCCTGAGCACCTCCGCCTTTGCGGAAGCTGCCACGCCGGAAACAGTTGCCGTGCAAAGTGCGGAACAGAGTGACGCTGCTGCCACGCTCAGCGTCACCCGTCAGGAGAGCGATGACTCCTATGGGGAAGGCGAAAGCTACGAGACCTCGGCTTCCTCTGAAGCAATCGCCAAGGTGTCCGGCGGCGATACCTATGCGACTTTGCAGGCTGCTGTGGAGGCCGCAAACGGCAGCGATGTCATCCTGCTGCAGAATGTGACCGAGAGTATTGTTGTTCCGAACGGTAGCAGTTCCTTCAACCTCGACCTGAACGGCTACACATTGAAGGCGGAGGACGGCAAGGGGTATGCCATCATCAGCAATACCCAAACCGCCTATATCAAGGATACCTCCGCAGATAAGACCGGCGCTGTGTATGGCACGGTCGATTTTGCCAACACCAAAGACTCTCTCAACTTTATTCAGGGCGGTAACTTCCACGCAACGACCGGCCCGGCCATCATCACGGCGGGCGGTGTCACCGTCAGCGGCGGCAGCTTCTACGGCGCTTCCAACCAGCCTGTGCTGGATACCCACGAGGATAGCAGGACTCCCGGCTACACCTTTATGGGCGGCAGCGAGATCCGCGCAGGCGAGGGCGGCAAAATTTTTGACGGGTTTGACGGCCTGACCGAGATGAACTTCATCCTCACCAACTACTGCTCGTCTGAGAACACGAAGTTCTACGGCGACCTGGGCATCTCTGCTGCTCGTATTCAGGGCGGTTACTTCGACCGCCAGGTTCCGGAAAATCTTCTGTCGGAGGGCTACAATCAGCGGCAGGAGAATGGTATGTGGCGTGTCTTCCGCGATACCAGCAATGACCCCGCTGTCGTGACGGGCGAGGATGGCACCAACCAGACAATCGACACGCTGTACGGTGCTTTGCGATACGCGGCACAGCTGTCTGCGGAGAAAAATGCAACCTACACGGTCACGCTGAAACGCGATGTTACCGAGAATGCCATCGTCTCTTGGTATACCGGGGACGAGAATACGAACAAGCCCAAGATCGAGCTAAATCTGAACGGCCACACCCTGACCGCAAAGAGCGCCGACGCCGCCGCACTGAGCGCCAGTGGCGTCGAGATTTTCCTGCGCGGCAATAAGGGTACGATCAACGGCCGCGTGGAGACGGACTCCTATCTGTGGATGATCCACACCACAGTCAATGCGCTGGAGGGCCAGCCCGCCATAGCCAACCTCAGCAAGAACAACGACAGCCTGAGCGTCAAGGGCACCAGTGTCATCAACGGCGCGGCAGGTCAGGCGGTCATCGTTTCCAACGGCAGAACCACCGTTGGTGACGACTCCAAGGTCGTGGCCGGTAAGGACGGCATCCTGTTTGAAAAGGGCGAGGACGCCGCGAACCTCTGCTTCTTCTTGGACTATTGCACGCTGTACGGCAATTTGGGCAACGACGATACGCTGAATACCATCTATGTCAACGCCCACAACGGCAAATGCTTTACCAAGTTTGACCGCGAACCGAGCCTGGCTGTGGTCGGCTTTATGACTACCAAGGGCAGCGACGGCCTGTACACCTATGTGGCTGCCCCTGCCAGCGCCGCGGTGGGCAATCAGGAATTTACCACCTTGCAGATGGCCATTGACTACGCTGCTGCCAACGGCGGCACGCCCAAGATGGTCAAGAGCCTGACTGAGGATATCACCGTTCCCGCAGGCACGATGACGATCGACATGAACGGCTGCACCCTGAATGGCAATGTGACTGCCAACGGTACGCTGAACCTGAAAAACGGCAGTGTCAACGGCAAGGTTGCTCTGGGCAGCGGCGCCGCGCTGCGCTTCACCAACTACAACGGCTTGGACAACGCCGCGCTGCCCGACGGTTACACCCTGTCGGTAAGCGCGGACAACAACGGTTATTACAATGTTGTTCCCTATGACAAGGAACTGCATGAGACGGTCAAGAACGCCGTAGAGAAGGTTGACGCCTATCTGGCCGGCATTGACAGCAGCTACAAGCTGGAGACCCTGACCGATGACCAGATCAACGCTCTCGCCGGTAAGGCCTTCGGCGACAACAGCAACCCCATCAACGCCCAGTACAACGCGATCCGTGCGCTGGATCAGGAGGCCATGCGTCATCATCTGTCCGCCACCCGCATCGGTGAGCCCTATAACCAGCCGCTGTTCAAGCTGGTAAACAGCCTGTACAGCGCTGCTAATATGGAAGTCAAAATCAGCAGCCAGCAGGTCGAGTCCAAGGTGGACACCACCAAGACCGAACTGCCCAAGACCGAGGAAAAGATTCCCGAAGACAAGCAGCCTACCCAGCAGGACGCCGCCGTCAAGGTCGAGAACCTGAAGGACGAGCTGACCGGCGACAACGCTGCCGTGAAGAACTTCAAGGGCAACAACCTGACGAACACCGTCAAGATCAAGAGCCTGCCCAATGTGCAGGCTAACTCCAAGGTGGAACTGTATGTGCAGGCCCAGTTGCAGGACATCAAACTGGGTGCAGATGTGAAGAAGGACGCCGACGGCAATGTGACCGAGGTCAAGCTGAACAGCCAGACCCTCGTGTTTGATGTTACCCCGATGGCGAAGGTGGACAACCACGATGCCAAGGAAGTTACCAACGACCTGCTGAACGGCGGCAGCGTGGTGTTCCGCCTGCCCATCCCCGCAGAGGTCACCGAGAAGTACGCCAAGGTTGCCCATGAGGGCGATGCCGACCGCTACATTGAGATCAAGACCGAGGACGGCAAGAAGTATATTGAACTGAGCGCGACGCATTTCAGCGTCTTCACGGTCAGCTTCACCAACGAACTGCCCAAGCCGGTCGAGCCTGAAAAGCCCGCAGCCTCGGTACAGGATAATGGCAGCACCAACACTGCAAGCAACAGCCAGTCCACCACGACGACGCCGAAGCAGGACGACAGCGCCTACTACACCTGCAAGGCCTGCGGCTACCACGACTGGACAGCTGTGGACGGTGGCTACAAGTGCAACCACTGCGGCTACATCGAGAGTGTAAAGCAGTTGGCCGGTTACCCGAATGTCAAGGGCACGGCCACGGTCGGTAAGGCCGCTGCCAATGGCAAGACCACCAAGGCGGCCATGTCCGCCATCCCGCAGACATCCGACGATATGCCCGTCACGGCGCTGGCCATTGCTGCCATTGCCGCCCTGCTGGGTCTCGGCGTGACCGTTGTACTCAAACGCAAAAACCAGTAATCGTTTGCAAAGACCTGCACGGGGGCAACCTTGTGCAGGTCTTTTTTGGGTTGGAATTGACTCTTAGCCGCGCACGGCGCGGGCAAAAAAATGTTCGCCCCTACAAAAGCGCGAGGCCGCGCGCTTGATATCCATTGTTTACAAACCCGCCAAACTACGCTATAATAAAACCAACAAATACTTTGACGAAAGCAGGTCACACCATGCTCATCAGTCTGATCGTACCCTGTTACAATGAAGAAGAAGCGATGCCGCTTTTTTATAAAGAAGCCTCCCGCGTGGCGGCGGAGATGAAAACCAGCCACGGTGCGGATTTTGAGTTCATCTTTGTGGACGACGGCTCCCGCGACGGCACCCTGCGTGTTGCGCGTGAGCTGCACGCGCAGGACCCCCGCGTGCGCTATGTCTCGTTCAGCCGCAACTTTGGTAAGGAGGCCGGTATCTACGCGGGTTTACAGGCCGCCAAGGGGGATTACGTCGCCACGATGGATGCCGATCTGCAGGACCCGCCCGCGCTGCTGCCGCAGATGCTGGACACGCTGCTGACCGGCGAATACGACTGCGCCGCCACCCGCCGCACGACCCGCAAGGGCGAGCCGCCGCTGCGCAGCTGGTTCGCTCGCAAGTTTTACCAGATCATCAACAGGATGTCTGATACCGAGATCGTTGATGGCGCGCGCGATTTCCGCCTGATGAGCCGCAAAATGACCGACGCGGTTTTGAGCATGGCCGAGTACAACCGCTTCAGCAAGGGCATTTTCAGCTGGGTCGGCTTTAAGACCAAATGGTTCGACTACGAGAACATCGAGCGCGTGGCCGGCACGACCAAGTGGAATTTCTGGGGCTTGTTCAAATACTCCATCGAGGGTATTGTCGGCTTCTCGACCACGCCGCTGCTGATGGCTGCGGGCGTGGGCGTTCTGTTCTGCCTGCTGGCGTTCATCGGCATTATTTTTGTCATTATCCGGGCGCTGATGTTCGGCGACCCGACCTCCGGCTGGCCGAGCCTTGTCTGCATCATTCTGCTGTGCAGCGGCGTCCAGTTGTTCTGCACCGGCATCGTCGGTGAGTATCTGGCCAAGACCTATCTGGAGGTCAAGCACCGCCCTATCTACATCGTGGCCGAGACCGAAGAGGATAAAAAATAAACGATGGACTGGCAGAAAAAAGTGAGCCTGTGGTGGGCCAAAAACTTCCGCCCGCTGGTCGTGGCGCTGCTGGTCGGCTGCGGCGTACATTACACGATCTACGCTAACCAGCTGGGCACGATGGATGCCGTACACATCGGCGCACTGTACATTGCCGATGGCTGGCCCGAGCACCTGTATTGGGAAACCGAGCAGGGCCGTTGGGCACTGCGTCTGGTGGATATGCTGCGCGGCGGCATCAACCAGCCTGCACTTTCTGCATTGCTGATGCTGTTCCTCTACGCGCTGGCGGGTGTGCTGCTGACGGATTTGTTCGGCGTGCGCAGCCGCACGGCAAAATATCTGATTCCCCTCACGCTGGTCTGTGCGCCCTATGTGGCGGAGATCGAGTTTTTCCACTATTGCAGCGTGTCCTATGCGCTGTCCTTCCTGCTGGCTGTGCTGGCGGTGCAGTCCGCTGTCTGCGGTCTACGCTTTGCCTGGCTGGCGGGCACGGTCTGTATGGCGTTCTCGCTGGGTATGTACCAGGCCAACCTGGGTACGGCGGCAGGATTGTGCGTCATGCTGCTGATTCTGGCGGTTCTGCGCCGCCCCGGCGCGTGGAAAGCCACCGGCCTGACCGCTCTGCGCATGGTGCTGATGGGCGGCAGCGGCGCGGTGCTGTATATGCTGATTTTAAAGGTGTTCCTGCGGCTGTACGATGTGGGCCTGTCCGGTGTGAACGGCATCAACGCTGTGGGGCTGGACACGCTGCGTAGTCTGCCGCTGGGCCTGAAAAACGCCTACTTTGATTTTTACGCCTACTTCTTCACCCACGGCATTGCCCAAAACCACTACGGGCAGATCGCAGGCTACCTGCTGCTGTTTGTGCTGGCGGCACTGGCCGGGCTGCGGTGGCTCATCGTGCTGCACGACCGCAAGGCCGCCGCTGCGGCGGTGGTACTGGTGGCCCTGCTGCCCGCCGCAACCAATGTGACCGACGTTATCAACACCGGGGCCACTGTGGCGCTGCGGATGGCGGGCTCGCTGGCCATCGTGGTACCGTTTGCCATCGCCGTGATCGATGCGGCTCCCACGTTGACGGAACGGGCGTTCTCCTGGGGGATGGCGCTCTGCACGGCGTTCTGTGCGGTACTGCTGCGTGGGTTTGCCGTGCAGGTCAACAACGACGCGGCGGTCATGCTGAAACAAAAGACCACCGTTGTGAAACTCGCCAACCGCCTGTGTACCCGGCTGGAAGAAAACGCCGACTACCAGAACGGCGCCGAGGTCGTGATCCTGGGCGAGCCGAAGCGCGGCGCGTACCCGGAGGAATCCCCGCTCAAGCCTATGGCCGGGGAATTGGCGCAGTTCGGCCCGCTCTCCTACGATCCAACATTCAATGCCCACGGCTGGTATGTGCTGGTGTGGGACGAGCTGGGCGTCCAGCTCAACGAATGCGCGGACGAGACTGTCCGAGCCATCAGCAACTCCGACGCGTTCAAGGCCATGCCCAACTACCCGGCAGATGGCTGTATCCAGACCATCGATGGCGTTGTCACGCTGAAGGTGGCAGATTTTCCGTTTTGAGAGCTGATAATGATGCGTGATATGACCAAGGGTGCCCCGCTGGGGCACCTCTTTCTGTATGCGGTGCCGCTGCTGCTGGGGAACTGGCTGCAGCTGGCGTACAATGCGGTGGATTCCATCATCGCGGGGCGGTTCATCGGGCAGGATGCGCTGGCCGCCGAGGGTGTGGCCGGACCGGTCATGAACCTTGTGATCCTTGCGATCAGCGGCCTGTGCATCGGCGCGGGCGTGCTGATGAGCGAGGCGTTCGGCGCGGGGGAGACAGCGCGCCTCAAGGAAACGCTGGCCACAACGCTACTGTTCGGCGCCCTGCTCTGCTGCGGTGCGGCTGCGGCGGGCTGTCTGCTGACGCCGTGGATACTGCGGGCAACGGCCGTGCCGTCATCGATTTTTGAGATCACGGGTGTCTACCTGCGCATCACATTTCTGGGGGCACCGTTCACCTTCTTCTACAACGCGCTCGCGGCGGGGCTGAAAAGTGTGGGCGACAGCAAAACGCCGCTGAAATTCCTTGCCTTCTCGGCAGTGCTGAATGCCGTGCTGGATTTCGTCCTGATCGGCGGGCTGGGCTTCGGCATCGTGTGCAGTGCGGTCACGACCGTGGTGGCCGAGGCTGCCAGCGCCGTGATGGCCGCTGTTTACATGGCCTGCCGCGTGCCGGAGCTTTGCCCCGAGCGCGGCCAGTGGCGCATCCGCCGCGCACTGCTCGGCCCGATCCTGCGCTATGGCTCGGTGACGGCCCTGCAGCAGGCGGTGCAGCCGATCTGCAAGGTGCTGATCCAAGGGCAGGTCAACGCGCTGGGCGTTGGCTCCATCGCGGCGTTCAACGCGGTGACGCGGGTGGATGATTTCGCCTTCACGCCGGAGCAGAGCATTGCCACGGCCATCACGACCTACATTGCGCAGAACCGCGGCGCAAGGCAGCCTGAGCGCATCCGCCGCGGTTTTGCCGTGGGGCTGCGGCTTGAGCTGGGCTACTGGCTGCTGGTGGGCTGCGTGACGCTGACGCTGCGCCGGCCGATCCTCTCGCTGTTTGTGGCGGGGGAGGGCGCGGACGAGGTCATTGCGCTGGGCAGCCGCTACCTTGGGTATATGGCGCTGCTCTATGCGCTGCCCGCCCTGACGAACAGCCTGCAGGGCTTTTACCGCGGCATGGGCAAGATGGCGACCACCCTGATCGGCACCTGCCTGCAGGCGGGTCTGCGGGCCGCCGCGGCCGCTGTGCTGGCCCCGCGCGTGGGGCTGACGGGCATCGCGTTTGCCTGCGCCTTCGGCTGGTGCGTCATGCTGGCGTTTGAGGTGCCGTACTATTTTTGGACATGTAAAAAGCAAAATTTGAAAAAGGCTTCTCCCATGGGAGAAGCTGTCCGCGAAACGGACTGATGAGGAACGGTGCTGCCGGTATTGTCCATTTGCCGGGCAGACGCGCCCCTCATCCGGCCTCGCGGGCTCGGCCACCTTCCCCCAATGGGGGAAGGCTTTTTTGTGTAAAATTTCCCCAATATCTGCTGCGGCTGATTGTAATTTCTTCGACAAAATGCTACACTAATAATAGCTATCCCTGCATAAAATCTACCCGGAGAGAGGTAAACCGCCGTGCCAGAAGAACGCAAAGTCTACCGCAGCCCCGCCCGCGCTGCCACCAAGGCCAAACCGGCCCAAACGGCGGCACCGCGCCCGCCGCAGCCGCCCCAAAAACCAAAGCGCCGCAGTGCAAAACGCCGCCGCAGCCGTATTGTGCTGGGGCTGTGTCTGCTCTGCCTGGCGGTCGTGCTGGTGGTGTCCGTTGTGATGGTGCGCTGCACGGCGGAGCCCGGTGGCCCGGCCGAGGCTGACTTCGGCACGCCTGCCGCCGCATGGCAGAAAAACGAGCTGGGCTACTACTTCAACGCCAGCGGCGGGGCGATCCCGGCGGCGGTGCTGAAGGGTATGGATGTCTCCAAATTTCAGGGAGAGGTCAACTGGGAGACCGCCAAGGCGGCCGGTATCGACTTTGCGATCATCCGCTGCGGCTTCGGCGGTGAGTGGGACGGCGCCGAGGAAAACTGGGCGCAGGATGACCCGCAGTGGCGGCGCAATGCCGATGAATGTACCCGGCTGGGCATCCCGTTCGGCACCTATCTCTACTCCTACGCGACGACGGTGGAGGAGGCCCGCAGCGAGGCCGACCATGTGGCGCGGCTGCTGGGCCTGACCGCGCCCCCGCAGGAGGGGCTGGACGACTACACCGCCAGCCCGTACCGGCTGAGCTACCCCGTCTACTATGATCTGGAGGACAAATACATCAGCGGCGTTTTCCCGTCCGAGATGGCCGAGATCACCAAGGCGTTCTTCGACCGCCTGCAGGAGCATGGCTACACCGGCGAGCAGGGCGTCTATGCCTCGCTGAACTGGGTGCGCGCGCGGTTCAGCGACCCCGGGTTTGACCCGTGGCGCGACAACCTCTGGATCGCCCGCTTCTCTGACGAGCTGGGCTACGCCGGCACCTACGACATGTGGCAGTCCACCTACAGCGCCCCCGGCGCGGACTACGGCGTGCAGAGCGAGACGGTGGACCTTGATTTCGTCATGCGGCCGTTTACTTTTACCGGCGTGAGCGCCTGCAACGGCAAGACTGCCGCGCCGGTGCTGCAAAACGATACCCGCACCGATGAGCTGCACATGGACGGCAAGGACGCCTACGCCACCCTTGAGACGAACGAACCTGACGAGGAGGCGGGCGGCCGCAGGGTCTACTGGACAACAAGCGATAAGAGCGTTGCCACGGTGGACAAAAACGGCACGGTCCGCGCCCGCACCGACAGCGGCGAGTGTACGATCACGGCCACGCTGGCCGATGGCACCGAGAGCCGCACCTGCCTTGTGCGGGTGGGGGACATCACGGTCCCGATCTTTGCCACGGCGGGGCTGCGGGGGGACCGCACCACGCTGGCGGACGCCGCCGCGCTGAAGGCCTCCACCCCGGATTCGATCCTGCTGGACGCGGGCGATGCCCTGCACGGCACCCAGAGCGCCAGCCTGACCGGCGGCATGGATATGCTGTCGGCCTTCTCGGCGGCCGGGTATGACCTGCAGGCGATGGCGCTGAACGATTTTGCCTACGGCACGACCCGCCTTGTCAGCGATGCCAACATGGGCAGCGGCCCCTCGCTTGCCTCCAACCTGCTGAATAACGAGGCCACCGCCGTATTTTACCGCTCCACCAGCTGGAACCGCAACCGCGTTACGAACGGCATGTACACGATCGTGGAGCGCGCGGGGTACAAGATCGGCTTCTTTGCGCTGAACGACCCGGCGCAGGCCGCCGGGATCTCGGCCGCCAACGGCGAGTTTATCACGGCCCGCGACTGGACCGATACCGCCAACGAACAGATCGCGGCGCTGCAGAACGCCGGGTGTGATGCCATTATTGCCATTGCGGCCACCGCGCCCGGGGGCGACTGGCAGAAGGCGCTGCTGAACAGCGGCGTGACCGCCATCATTGACGGTACCGCCGCCGAAAACGGCACGAATGTGCTGGGGGCGGCGCAGGGGCTTGGCGGCATAGCCCGGCTGGATCTGGTGTTCACGCAAGGCGGCGGCTGCCGCGCCGTGCTGCAGAGCGCAGTGACGGCCGAGGCGATGGAGAGCAGCCGCAGCACCTGGCTTGAGATGGCCGCGGCGCAGGCCCAGACCGAGGCCGCCGCCGATACCGCCGACCCCGGCAAGGATACCGCCGCTGCGGGCGGCAAGGACACCGCTGCCCCCACCGAGACGGCAGACGCAGCCCGGCAGGCCGGTGCAGATGCCTATGTCTACGCGGCGGCCAAGATCGCCGCGCTGGACGCCGATGACCAGAGCATCCTCTACACGCCGCTTTTCACCTATGCGGAAAACCCGGACGCGAGCCGGACGATCAGCTTCGGCAACTATCTGGCGGCGCTCTACGCCGAGGCTGTGGCCAACGATACAGCCAGCGGTCTGCCGGAGGGGGCTGCGGTCGAGGCTCTCGCAGGCGGTGTGACCGAGCCGGAGTACGGCGAGATCACCCGCGGCGATCTGATGGCAGCGCTGCCCGCCACGGCGCGCATCCAGCTTGTCAGCATCCCCGCCGATACCGCCAAGACACTGGCGGACAGCGGCAGCGTGAGCCGCGTCTACCAGAGCAGCCTGACCGAGTACACGCCGGCAGGGGACACCGCCTACATCGTCACCGACACGGCCACGCTGGCAGCGTTGAACGCGGACTACACCGTCCTGCGGGATTACGGCGATGTGTTCTGGGCGGTGCGGATGAACATCAACGATTTGACAAACAATTTTGCCGAGAACTTTACCCTGCCCGAGGCCCCGCAGTACGGCGTGGGGCGCAAAAGTTAAATGTAGGGCGGCCTGTCCTCAGGCCGCCGTACCTCGCCTTTGGCACGACTTGGCACTTTAGCTGTAGGGGGCGGCGTCCTCGACGCCCCGCGGTCTTGCCTGCAGGTTCTTGGCTGACACCACCGGCCAAAGCCCCTCCGGCCTTTGCTTCGCTCGGCCACCTCCCCGCTATGCGAGGAGGCTTTCACGCGGGCGAAGCCCGTGTAAAAGGCTCCCCATTCTGGGGAGCTGGCCGAGCTTGCGAGGCCTGAGGGGCTTTGCGCACCGCACGATCACTACCCATTCTCCCTGCAAGCATCTCTCTTCTTTCTACTCTCTTCCACTGAAAAGGGGGACCCACATGAAACTCACATTCTTAGGTGCTGACCGTGAGGTCACCGGCAGCTGCACCCAGCTGGAGGCAGCGGGCCACCGCATCCTGATCGACTGCGGCATGGAGCAGGGCCGCGATGTCTACGAAAATACCGACCTGCCGTATGCCCCCGGCACCTATGAGGCCCTGCTGCTCACCCATGCCCATATCGACCACTCGGGGCGCATCCCGTACCTGTACAAAAATGGCTACCGCGGCCCGGTCTATACCACCGAGGCCACCCGCGACCTCTGCGGCATCATGCTCGAGGACTCCGCCCACATCCAGGAGCAGGAGGCCGAGTGGAAAAACCGTAAGGCCATGCGCAGCGGCGCCGAGATGATCGAGCCGGACTACACGGTGGAGGACGCCCAAAACGTCATGAAGCAGTTTGTGTCCTGCCCCTATGAGGCATGGCAGACCCTGTTTGACGGACCTGCCGGCCGTATGGAGATGCGGTTTACCGATGTGGGCCACCTGCTGGGCAGCGCGTCGATCTCGCTGCGCATTACAGAGGCGGGCCGCGCGCCGGAGATCATCGTTTTCTCGGGTGATATCGGCAACAGGCATCAGCCGCTCATCCGTGACCCGGCCAACCCCGGCCATGCCGACTATCTGGTCATGGAGTCCACCTACGGCGACCGCAGCCACGGGCCAAAGCCGGACTACCTCGGCGAGCTGAGCGGTATACTGCAGTCCACCTTTGACAAGGGCGGCAATGTGGTCATCCCCAGCTTTGCGGTCGGACGCACGCAGGAGCTGCTCTATTTCATCCGCCAGATCAAGGCCGAGGGCCGCATCAAGGGCCACGGCAATTTCCCGGTTTTTGTGGACAGCCCGCTTGCCAGCAAGTCCACCACGATCTTCCGCGAAAATTTTGCCGAGTGCTATGACGAGGAGGCGCTTGCACTGGTGCAGAGCGGTGAAAACCCGCTGCAGTTCCCCGGCCTGTATATCAGCGAGACGAAGGAGCAGTCGGTGGCCATCAACGGCGATGAAACGCCCAAGGTCATCATCTCGGCGGCCGGCATGTGCGATGCGGGCCGCATCCGCCATCATCTGAAGTACAACCTCTGGCGGCCGGAGTGTACGGTGCTGTTTGTGGGCTACCAAAGCCCCGGCACGCTGGGCAACGCGCTGGTCAACGGTGCGCAGGAGGTAAAGCTTTTCGGCGAGCCGGTGCAGGTACGGGCGCGCATCGCCCAGCTGGGCGGGCTTTCGGGCCATGCGGACAAGGACGGGCTGGAGGAATGGCTCCGCGCCTTTGACGAAAAGCCGCGCTTTATCTTTGTCAACCACGGTGAGGACGCTGTGGCCGAGCATTGGGCGGACCATCTCAAGAGCGAGGGCTATGAGGCCGAGGCCCCCTACAACGGCTCGATCTGGATCGCCGCCGAGGGGCGGGTCGCCTGCGCCGAGGTCGGCAACACCCGGAAGATCATCAAGACGAAATCCGCCGAGACCGTGCGCACCAGCGCGGCCTACGACCGACTTTACAATATGGGCCAGCGCCTGCTGGAGGTCATCCGCCACAATCAGGGCGGTGCCAACAAGGACCTTGCAAAATTTGCGGGCCAGATCGCGGCGCTGTGCGATAAGTGGGACAGATGATCGCCATGCTGCAGAAAAACTGGAAAAACCTGCCCGCCGCCCTGCGCACGGTGCTCACCCTGCTGGCCGTGCTGGCGCTGGCGGCACTGCTGACGACTGTGCGCCACAATGCAAGCGCCTACCGCACCGGCGTGTGGGACACCGGCTCGCAGACGCTGATCTACGGCCGTATGCACCAGATGGAGCAGGGCCAGCGTGCGCCCGGCGGCTTTCTGGGCGTGTATACCGAGGATTGGAGCGATGACCAGAACCGCAGCTGGTTCCGGGAGGATACCCCCGCCGATGCGGCGCAGTTCCGCCCCTACACCCACCAGTCCGGCCTGCAGGGCTGGGCGCTGGGCGGGCTGAACCGGCTGCTGCGCGTATTCCTGCCGGAGGGCACCGCCCGGGAGACCGCGCTCTACTGGGTGAACAGCACCCTGTTCTACGCTGTGCAGCTGCTGACGGCACTGGCCGTTTGGCAGGAGCTGGGCGTGCTGCCGGCCGCGTTCTGGATGGCAGCCATACTGCTGGCCCCATGGCTGCAGCGCGGCATGAAGGACCTGTACTGGGTGCCATGGACCTGGCAGCTGCCGCTGCTGGCCGTGCTGCTGCTCTGCCGCTGCACCTGCGCCCGGGGCCGCACCCCGCGCTGGTGCTGGCCGCTGGTCAGCCTTGCCGTGCTGGTGCGCTGCATGTGCGGGTTTGAGTTTATCACGACCTTCCTGATCCTGTGCGAGATACCGCTCTGCTACGCTGCGGCAAAGGCATACTGTGTGGAAAAGGCCCCGCAGCGGGCCTGCCGCTGGCTGGGCCGCGCCGTGGGTGCGGGCGCGGCTGCACTGACCGGTGCGGCAGCGGCGCTGGTGCTCTGGTTCGGGCAGGAGTGCCTCTGCTTCGGCAGCACGGCGGCGGCCTGGCAGAATATGGCCGAGGCCATCACCGACCGCATCAGCCTGACGGACGATGCGGTGCGGGCTGTTACGATCGGGCAGGTGCTGGCGCAGTATTTTGTGCTGGATACCGAGCCGGTGCTTCAGCTGGGGCCGGCTGCCGTCACGGCGGGGCAGCTGCTCCTTTTCGGGCTGGCGGTCGGCGCGGTCAGCGTGGTGATCGCGCTGCGGCGCGGCGTGGCGGCGCAGCTTGTGCCGCTGGGCGTTGTATGGCTGCTCAGCCTTGCGGCCCCGGCCTCGTGGATGGTGCTTTCCAAGGCGCACGCCGCCATACATACCCATCTTGTGCCGATGCTGTGGCACTTTGCCTTTGTGCCTGTCAGCTGTATGCTGCTGCCGGCGCTGGCTGCACTGCTTATCCGGGGGAGGAAAAAAGATCTTGTGGCATCCCATTAAACATTACAGGACCATCCACCACCATAAAATGCTGGTGATGAAGAACTGCTTCCGCTGCGGGCTGTACTGGCAGGGCCTGACCCATGACCTGAGCAAGCTGGCCCCGGTCGAGTTCTGGGCGGGGGCCAAATACTGGCAGGGTACCTGCAGCCCCAACAACGCCCAACGCCAGACTGAGGGCTACAGCGCCGCATGGCTGCACCACAAGGGCCGCAATAAGCACCATCTGGAATATTGGATCGACTACGCCCCAAACGGCGACCATGCCATGGCCGGTATGCGTATGCCGGAACGGTATGTGGCCGAGATGGTCTGCGACCGTATCGCCGCCAGCAAAAACTACAAGGGCGCAAGCTATACCGATGCCGCCGCATGGGAGTATTACGACCGCAGCAAGGATCACTACATCCTGCACCCCGAGACCCGCCGCCAGCTGGAGACCTGCCTGCTGATCCTGCGCGATGAGGGCGAGGATGCCTGCTTCCGGTATATCCGCACCGAGCTGCTCGGCAAAAAAGCATAAGAAAAAGACCCCCGCAGTGTCAGGTGCTGCGGGGGTCGGTGTTTTATGTGGATTGAGTTCCGTCATTCCCGGCGGAAACATCTGCATTGGAGGTGCTCTCCGGGGGCGTGGGTGTCGGCTCCGCGGTCGGCTCGGGCGTGGGGGCGGCGGTCGGTTCAGGCGTGGGTGTCGGTGTCGGCTCTGCAGTCGGTTCGGGTGTGGGACTCGGCGTGGCAGTCGGCTCAGGTGTCGCGGTCACCTCAGGCTCCGGGGTGGCGGTGGCCTCGGCCTCACTGCTGGCCGGTGCCTCGGTTGCCTCGGGCTCGGGGGTGGCGGTTTCGGCCGGTACAACGACCGGCACCGTGTAGACCACAGCGTCCTTATCGCCGGTATGCTTGGGGATGGTGGTCAGCGCGGGACGGTCATCCTCCGTGATATAGCTGTGGGTGCGGATGTAGCTGAACAGCGCGTCCATCGCCGTGCGGGTCAGGTGGATGCCGTCGCTCGTCTCCACATAGCCGGCCTTGGCGTAGCCGGTGGTGCTGTCCTTGAGGGCCTCGGCGCTGTTCAGAAACTTCCAGTCCTTTTCCTTGCACATCTCCACGAGAGCCTTGTTAAATTCGTCCACCTGTGTCTGGGTAAGGCTCTGGTTGGAATGCTGCTGGCCGATCGGTGGGATCGCATTGACGATGATGTCCGCGCTGGGGTAGGCGGTGACGACCGCCTCAATGCCGGTCTGGTAGTTTTTGATGAAATCGGCGGTCTTGTAGTTGGGGTTCAGATCGTTCGTGCCGAAGGTCAGGATGACCCGGCGGGGCTGCAGCTTGGCCACGGCCTGAGGCATCGTCAGGTAGCCGGACCCGGTGCTGAGCTGTACGCAGGCAAAGCTCGCAAGCGATTTGGCGCTCATGCCGACCGAGCCGATGGCATTGTCATAGCTGCAGTAATCGAACATCCGGTACATGCGGGCCGTGTTGCTGTCCCCCAGAAAGAGGGTCTCGTCTATGTAGCTTTCGCCGGCATCGGCGCTCTGCTCCAGAATGGTCGAGGTGTAGGCCTGTGTGTCGATGGTGTTTTCCTCTTTGTTGTAGCCGCTTTCAGTCACCATGGATTCGCTGTCCACGGTCGAAACGCTCTGCGGGGCGGCGCTGCCGAACGGCAGCCAGCCGATGAGTGCCAGCGAAATGCCGATGCAGACCAGCAGCATCACACTGCACAGGGCCAGCACCAGATACATTTTGCTGCGCATATCCAGCGGCTGCTTTTTTTTAGATTTGGTTTTTCCTGCCATGTGGTGGGTCCTTTCGCGGTGAAGCATAGTGTCTGCTGCAAAACATATAAACCCATTTTACACCATTTCACCGCCGAGCGCCAGTCTTTTTGCAATTTTTACATAATTTGACGGCAAAAACAAAAACCCCCGCCGGGGCGGGGGCAAACAGAAAGGAGGATGGCGTTGTTTATAAAGGCTTCTCCCTGAGGGACTGCGCCCGCAGGCGCGTGTCGGAGCGCAACCGCCGGAGGCGGCTCTTAGCGCGGAGACTGAAGCTGTCCGCAAAGCGGACTGATGAGGGGCAGCCTTGCCGTTATTGTCCGTTACCGGGATGCTGCGGTGAAGCTGCCCCTCATCCGGCCCTGCGGGGCCACCTTCCCCCAAGGGGGAAGGCTAAACTTTACTCCTTCGGCAGCAGGTGTGCCTTTTCCAGCGCGGGGCGCAGTGCCAGATAGAGCAGCACGGCGCAGACGGTGGACAGCAGCGAGTTGACAAGGGTGACGCCGCTGGAGATCTTGGTCACAACGCTGACGAACTCGGCAGGCTGGCCGAAGATATAGCGGTTGCGGAAGTAGCCGATGAACGGGTCGGTAAAGACATTGACCAGCAGGCCGCTGAACGCAGAGACCGTGACCGCGCCGATGTACTTGAGCTTGCTGCCGGTCGGGAAGCTGCGCAGGTGGATGACCCTGTGCGCCACGCCGCCGCAGACCAGACCGATGATGAATTTCAAGATAAAGGTCGTGACGGCATAGCCCGGGTCACCGGCCATAATGTCGGCCAGCGCCAGACCGATGGCACCGGCCAGACCGCCGGAAACGCCGTCCAGCAGCAGGGCGGTCAGCGCCGTGAAGGTGTTGCCCAGATGAAAGCTGGACCCAGTGCCCAGCACATTCGGGATGCGGAAAAACTCATACGCGACAAAGCTCAGCGCGGCCATGATGCCGATGATGCTGATCTTCTGCACGGTGAATTTGGTTTTCGTCAGCGCTGCGATGAGCAGTGCCAAAGCCACTACGATAAACAGCAGCAGCCAGATCATTGCGGTAGACATGATTCCTTACTCCTCTATTCTATGTTTACTATTGACATTTTCCTTCCGGAAAGGTATGTTTTTATTATACTGATTTCTGGCTCTGAATAAATGCCCAGTTTTAAACTTTTTTATGGGGCCAGAAGAAAGGGCTTGCCATGATAGAACTGAATCCGGGCACAAAGACCCCCCTGTATGAGCAGCTGTATGCCGCCCTGGCCGATGAGATCCGCACCGGGCAGCGCGCGCCCGGCACCCCGCTGCCGGGCCGCCGCACGATGGCCGCCCAGCAGGGGGTCAGCGTCAACACGGTGGATGCCGCCTACCAGATGCTGGCCGCCGAGGGGCTGGCCGAGCCGCGCCCGCGCAGCGGCTTTTATGTGCAAAAGACCTACGGCATGCTGCACAGCCGGGTGCGCCGCGCCGCCGCCCCGCACGCCGCTGCCGCCCCGGCCGAGCCTGCGCCGCTGTACGATCTTTCGACCGGCAGCGTGGACACGGCGCTTTTTCCGGCGCGCAGCTGGGGGCGCATCCAGAAGGAGCTGCTCTACCAGCGGCCCGAGCTTTTGCAGCGCGGCGAGATGCAGGGCGATGCCCCGCTGCGCGCGCAGATCGCAGCGTATCTGTCAAGCTACCGCGGTGTCGAGTGTACCCCGGAGCAGATCGTGGTGGGCGCCGGCATCGAGTATCTGCTCGGCTGCCTTGCACATCTGTTCGGGGACGGCATGGCGGCCATCGAGAACCCCGGCTACTCCCGCACGCGGACGGTCTTGCAGAACAGCGGCATCCCCTGCACGCTGGTGGACATCGACCGCGAGGGTCTGCCTGCCGATGCGCTGGAAAAAAGCGGCGCAAACCTCTGCTACCTGACGCCGAGCCATCATTTCCCGACCGGCGTCACGATGCCCGCCCCCCGCCGCGCACAGCTTTTGGCGTGGGCGGCGGCCAGGCCCGGGCGGTATATATTGGAGGACGACTACGACTCGGAGTTCCGTTTTGATACGCGGCCGCTGCCCAGCCTGCAGGGCATGGCAGGCCCCAACGGCCCGGTCGTCTACCTGACGACCTTTTCCAAGAGCCTTGCGCCGGGCATCCGCATCGCCTGCATGGTGCTGCCCCAAAGCCTGCTGGCGCGCTACCGGCGCGATTTTGCCACCTACGCCAACACGGTCAGCCGGTTTGAGCAGCAGACCCTCTGCGAGTTCATGGCGGGGGGCTACTTCACGCGGCATCTCGCCCGGATGCGCCTTGCCTACAAGCGCCGGATGGAGGCGTTCGCGGCGGCGCTGCGGGCCGCGCTGCCCGGCGCAGAGCTGGACGGCGTACACAGCGGGCTGCACTTTCTGCTGACGCTGCCCGGCGCGGGCGGCGAGCGCGCCATGGTCGAGGCAGCGGCCCGGCAGGGCGTGCGGCTGCGCGGCCTGAGCGAGTATTATCTGGCCCGGACGGAGCTGTGCCGGCCCGACACCGTGGTTGCGGGCTATTCCGCACTGCGGGAGGAGGATGTGCAGGCCGTGGCACAGGCGCTGGCAAGGGCGTGGCTTTGTGCACCCGGCAACGGGTAAAGCCCCTCCGACCTTCGCTTCGCTCGGTCACCTCCCCGCAAAGCGAGGAGGCTTCCCGCGGGCGAAGCCTGCGCAGAAAGGCTCCCCATCCGGGGGAGCTGGCCGAGCTTGCGAGGCCTGAGGGGCTTTGCAGCCTTGCCCAAACCACCCACCAAAAAATCCCGCCGGGGCGTACACCTCGGCGGGACGGTTTATTTATTGCTCAAAATCACTCATACAGCGGGAACTTCGCGGTCAAATCGGCAACGCGCTTGGCAATGTCGTCCTTCTTGGCGGCAAAGTCAAAGATGCAGTCGGCGATGCAGTCGGCGATGATCTTCATCTCCTCAACACCCATGCCGCGGGTCGTCACGGCGGGGGTGCCGATGCGCACACCGCTCGTCACAAACGGGCTGCGCTTCTCACCGGGGACGGTGTTCTTGTTGGCGGTGATGTGTACCTCGTCAAGGTTATGCTCCAGCTCCTTGCCGGTGCAGTCCTCATCGGTCAGGTCGATCAGCAGCAGATGGTTGTCGGTGCCGCCGGAAACCAGCTTCACGCCGCGGGCGGTCAGCTCGGCCTCCAGTGCCTTCGCATTTTCAACGATCTTGCGGGCATACTCCTTGAACTCAGGCTTCAGTGCCTCGCCGAAACAGACGGCCTTTGCGGCGATGACATGCTCCAGCGGGCCGCCCTGCGTGCCGGGGAAGATGGCGGAGTTGATCCGCTTGATCAGGTACTCGTTGTTCGTCAGGATCAGGCCGCCGCGGGGGCCGCGCAGCGTCTTGTGGGTCGTGGTGGTCACGACATCGGCGTAGGGCACAGGGCTCTGGTGCTGGCCGCCTGCGACCAGACCGGCAATGTGGGCCATATCGACCATCAGCATGGCACCGTAGCCGTGGGCGATCTCGGCCAGCTTCTCAAAGTCGATGGCGCGCGGGTAGGCGGACGCACCGGCCACGATCAGCTTGGGGCGGACCTTCGCCACCTGCTTGGCCAGCGCGGCGTAGTCAATGCGGCCGTCCTCGGCCGAGACACCGTAGGAGACGAAGTTGTAGTTTTTGCCGCTCATGTTCACGGGGGAGCCGTGGGTCAGATGGCCGCCCTGAGACAGGTCCATGCCCATGACGGTATCGCCCACATTCAGCAGCGCAAAGTAGACGGCGAGGTTGGCCTGTGCGCCGGAGTGGGGCTGGACATTGGCGTACTTGGCGCCGAACAGCTTGCAGGCGCGGTCGATGGCGATCTGCTCGACCTCGTCCACAAACTGGCAGCCGCCGTAGTAGCGATGGCCGGGGTAGCCTTCCGCGTACTTGTTGGTCAGCACGCTGCCCATGGCCGCCATCACGGCGGGGGAGACGATGTTCTCGCTGGCGATCAGCTCAATGTTCTGGCGCTGGCGGCCCAGCTCACGGTCCATGGCCGCGCCCAGTTCGGGGTCGACCTTTTCCACATAGCCGATGGTGTCGATGATGTCCTTGTACATACTGCTTTCCCTCCATTTTAGAAATAAAATCACGCCTTACATCCCGTAAGGCGGATTATAACGTCCCCTTTGTCGATAACACCCCATCGATGCGCGGGTCCCTGCGGGTGGCGGCGTCCAACGCCTTGGCGAACGCTTTGAACATGGCCTCCAGCTTATGGTGGTCGTTCTCACCGTACAGCACCTTCAGGTGCAGGTTCATCATGGCGCTGTAGGACACGGCGTAGAAGAACTCCCGCGCCATCTGGGTGTCCATGCCGCCGCAGCTTTGCCCGGCAAAGGCGGCATCGTAGACGAAATACGGCCGCCCGCCCAGATCCACGGCGCAGAGCGCCAGCGTCTCGTCCATCGGCAGCATACAGCTGCCGTACCGCACAAGGCCGGCCTTGTCGCCCAGCGCCTCCTTGAGGGCGGTGCCCAGCGCAATGCCGATGTCCTCGATCGTGTGGTGGCAGTCTACATCCAGATCGCCGTGGCAGGTCACGCTCAGATCAAACAGGCCGTGGCGGGCAAAGCCGTCCAGCATATGGTCAAAAAAGCCGATGCCGGTGTGCAGGTCGGTTTTGCCGGTGCCGTCAAGGTCGATGGTCAGCGTGATCTGCGTTTCCCGCGTGTTGCGGGTCACAGTCGCGGTGCGTGCCATGAGAAACCCTCCTCTTTAGCGGTGTAAATCGCTGGTATTTATTAACTATAACACGCCGGACGGGGTGCGTCAACGCTTTACGGAAGGTTTTTGATTTCAAATCTTTTGTATTCCGGCCTGATTTTCTGCTTTTGTTCAGTCGTGGGTGGGGCGGCCTTGCTGCGGCGGGCCGGTATTGGGCAAAATTGGCAGGCTCTGCCCGGATTGGTCTGCAAATATTTACGAAATCGCAACACTTTTCGGCGCGGTAAACGCTACAATAGAAGCAAGAATCAAAATTGTCTTTTTTGAAAGGACAAATACCACCATGGCAAAAATGATCGGAATTGATCTGGGGACCACAAACAGCTGTGTGGCTGTGGTCGAGGGCGGCAAGCCGGTCGTCATCCCCAATGCCGAGGGCCAGCGCACAACGCCCTCTGTTGTGGCGTTCACCAAGGCGGGGGAGCGGCTGGTGGGCGAGCCTGCCAAGCGTCAGGCCGTGACCAACGCCCCGCGCACCGTGACCAGCGTAAAGCGGCTTATGGGCAGCGAGACCCGCGTGCCCATCGACGGCAAATGCTATACGCCGCAGGAGCTGAGCGCCCTTATCCTGCAAAAACTCAAGACGGACGCCGAGGCTTACCTCGGCGAGGCCGTGACCGAGGCGGTCATTACAGTGCCCGCCTACTTCAACGATGCCCAGCGTCAGGCTACCAAGGACGCCGGGCGCATCGCCGGGCTGAATGTGCGCCGTATCATCAACGAACCGACCGCTGCCGCGCTGGCCTACGGGCTGGACAACGGCCGCACCCAGACCGTCATGGTCTACGATCTGGGCGGCGGCACCTTTGATGTATCGCTTATCCGCATCGGGGACGGCATCGTGCAGGTGCTTTCCACCTGCGGGGACAACTACCTCGGCGGCGATGATTTTGATGAGCGGATCGTAAACTGGATGGCCGAACAGTGCAAGGCCAGCCACGGCGTGGACCTGACCACGGACCGCGTGGCCATGCAGCGCCTGCGCGAGGAGGCCGAGAAGGCCAAAAAGGAGCTTTCCAGCGCCAAGCAGACCGAGCTGAGCCTGCCGTTCCTCACCACAACGGCGCAGGGCGCGCTGCATCTGCAGCTGACGCTGACCCGCGCCAAGTTTGAGGAGCTGTGCGCCGATCTCATCGAGCGGACGGCGCTGCCGGTGCGCAATGCCCTGAGCGATGCCCGCCTCTCCGCAAGTGATCTGGATCAGGTGCTGCTGGTCGGCGGCTCGACCCGCATCCCGGCCGTGCAGGCCAAGGTCATGCGGATGACCGGGCTGGAGCCGTCCCGCTCACTGAATCCGGACGAGTGTGTGGCGCTGGGCGCTGCCGTGCAGGCGGGGCGTCTGGGCGGCGTGGCCCTGACCGGCCCCGGCGAGGGCCTGCTGCTGATGGATGTGACCCCGCTGACCCTCTCGATTGAAACCGTCGGCGGCGTGGCAACGCATTTGATCGAGCGGAACTCCACGATCCCGACACGGTTCAGCAAGGTGTTTACCACCGCTGCACCGTTCCAGAATACCGTGGAGATCAAGGTCCTGCAGGGCGAGCGTGAGTTTGCCCGGGACAACAAGCTGCTGGGCACCTTTACGCTGCGGGGCATCAAGCGGGCGTGGGCGGGCGTGCCGAAGATCGAGGTGACCTTTGACATTGACGCCAACGGCATTGTGATGGTCCGGGCGCGGGATATGGACACCGGCAAGGAGCAGAGCATCACGATCTCGGGCACCTCCAATCTGAGCGAGGCCGAGATCACCCGCGCCATGCGGGACGCCGCCGCCTTTGCCGGGCAGGACAGAGAGCGCAAGGCTGCCTTGGAGGCGCTGAACGCCGGGGAGGCCGCGCTCTACCGTGTGAACACGGCGCTGGGCAGCAAGGCCGGCAAGGCGCTGGACCGCGCGACCCGCAGCAAGATAAAAGAAGCCGAGCGCGTGCTGGAGCGTGTGCTGCGGCACAAAAAGGCCGACCGCCTGACCCCGGCCGATGTCGCCGCCATCACCAATGCGCGCGAGGCACTCTCCGCCGTGGCCGCGCCGCTGGTGGCACAGTGGGAGAGTGAAAAATGATATTTGCCTTCCCCTTTGGGGGAAGGTGGCTCGAAGAGCCGGATGAGGGGCGGATTTGCCATGACTGCCCGATAATGGGCTGCATTGGCACGCTTGCCCCTCATCAGTCCGCTTCGCGGACAGCTTCCCTCTCGGGGGAAGCCTTTTTTGTTGCATAGGGAATTTTTTTGTGCTATACTAGCCAACATAGCACTTTAGTGGGTTAAAGGGGAAATGGGAAGTTGAAAACATTCAAATACGCCTTTGTGCGCTCTGTGCCCATCATGGCGGGGTACATCGTGCTGGGGCTGGGCTTTGGCGTGCTGCTGCAAAGCAAGGGTTACGGCGCGGGCTGGGCGCTGGCCATGGGCGGCCTGATCTATGCGGGCAGTATGCAGTATGTCACGATCGATTTATTGGCGGGTGGCGCGTCGCTGATTTCGGCGGCGCTCATGACGCTGATGGTCAACGCGCGGCATCTATTTTATGGTATTTCGATGTTGGAACGTTATAAAAATACCGGCGCGGCTAAGCCGTACTTGATTTTTGCCCTGACTGATGAGACTTACTCCGTTGTGTGCAGCGGCGACGCGCCCGAGGGCGTTGACCAGAGCAGATACTTTTTCTGGGTGTCGCTGCTCGACCAGTTTTATTGGGTCGTGGGCTGCGTGGCGGGTGCGCTGCTGGGCAGCGTGATTCCCTTTGATACCACCGGCATCGATTTTTCCATGACCGCGCTGTTCCTCGTCGTCATGACCGAGCAGTGGAAGGCAAGCAGGGATCACACCCCCGCGCTGGTGGGGCTGGGCGTCTCGCTGGTCTGCCTTTTGATTTTCGGCAGCAGCAATTTCCTGATCCCCTCCATGCTGGGCATTACGGCGGCTTTGACGCTGCTGCGTAAAGTTACCGAGAAAAAGGAGGCCGACCATGCCGTTTGATGTACACGGTGCGCTGCTTGTGGCGGTGGTCGCGGGCGTGACGGCGCTGATACGGTTTTTGCCCTTTGTGGTGTTCGGCGGCGGGCGGCCCACACCAAGGTTTATTGTCTACCTCGCGGGTGTGCTGCCCTGCGCCATCATGGCGATGCTGGTGGTCTACTGCCTGCGCGGCGTGGACCTGCTCGGCCCGACCCATGGCCTGCCGGAACTTATTGCCGCCGCAGCGGTGGTAGGTCTGCATTTGTGGAAGAAGAATACATTGTTGAGCATCGCCGCAGGCACGGCGCTGTATATGGTGCTGGTGCAGATGGTGTTTGGGTGACTAAGCCTTCCCCTGAGGGGGAAGCCTTTATAGAAAAAGCCGAGGCTCATGCCTCGGCTTTTTTCGTGTGCTTATCCTTCATCTCGTGCGCCCACGCGATGAATTTGGTGCGGTTGAAGAACAGAATGCCCACAAAACTGAACAGCACAATGCCGGTCAGCACCGTGAAGAACCAGTTGCCCTCCAGAATAAAGCTGCCCGCCGCGCAGGTCAGCAGTGTGGGGATGGGCAGGCTGATGAAGATGGCCGCGGCAAACTGCTTTGGCCGCATGCCTGCGTTGGCGGCGGCGTAGGGGATAATGCCGTTTGGCAGACCCGGTGTGATGAACGCAAGGATCGTGTAGAACCACGGGTCTTTGCTGCTGCGCACGCTGTTCAGCAGCTTGGTGGCCTTGGCATTGTCGGCGGTCAGGCGGCGGATGACCGGAGCCAGCCGCCGCGCGGCGAGAAAGACGGTGAGGTTGGCAACGGCCGAGGCGGAAAAGCTCATCACAAAGCCGAGCCACGGCCCATAGGCAAGGCCCGCCGCCAGCTGCACCGGCATGGCGGGAATGACAAGGGAAAGCACCTGCACAACGGCCAGAAACCACAGCGTCAGAAAGCTGCGCAGTCGCCCCTGACTGGTCAGATAGGCGCTGAGCGCCTGCTCGTCCCCGGCGGAAAACGCGCTCCACAGGCCGGGCAGCAGCAGGCGGAAGGTCTCCACAATGAGCAGCACCGTCACCAGCACGACCACCGCTACCGCGAGCGCAGCAAGGCGCTTTTCCCTTGTGTTGGCATGTTCGGACATGGGTAAATATCTCCTTATCGAATAAAAACAGAAAATACTATACCAAAAACAGCGGGGAAATGCAAGGGAATTTTGGGGGCGTGCTTCTGGCGGGAAACGGGCAAAGCCCCTCCGACCTTCGCTTCGCTCGGTCACCTCCCCACTTATGTGAGGAGGCTCTTTGCGGCCAAAGGCCGCCAGAAAGGCTCCTCGCTTTGCGGGGAGCTGGCCGAGCTTGCGAGGCCTGAGGGGCTTTGCAGCTGCACCGGGAAATAAACTTTATCTCTCCTCCAGCGCCACATACTCCTGCGGCTTGCCGACATACTGGTAGGCGGGGCGGATGATGCGGTTGGCAAACTCGACCTCCTCCACGCGGTGGGCGCACCAGCCCGGCACACGGGCAATGGCGAACAGCGGGGTGTACAGATCCTCGCTGATGCCCAGCATGCGGTAGATCAGGCCGCTGAACAGGTCCACATTGGCGCAGACCTTTTTGGGGCCGTGCTTTTCCTCAGCAAAGACCTGCGGGGCCAGCCGCTCGATGCTGCACAGCATCTCGTATTCCTCATCATAGCCCTTTTTATAGGCAAGGCTCTTGGCGTGGGTCTTGAGAATCTGGGCACGCGGGTCGCTCAATGTGTAAACCGCGTGGCCCATGCCGTAAATTAAGCCGCTGCCGTCGCCGCGCTCCTTGCGGAGGATCTTGCGCAGGAACTCGCGGACCTCGTCGTCGTTTGTTGGGTTCTCGACATTTTCGAGAATGTAGTCCAGCTGGTGCATGACCTTCAGGTTCGCGCCGCCGTGCTTGGGGCCCTTCAGCGCACCGATGGCCGACGAGATGGCCGCGTAAGTATCCGTGCCGGAGCTGGACAGCACGCGGCAGGTGAAGGTCGAGCAGTTGCCGCCGCCGTGGTCGGCGTGGACAAGCAGGCAAAGGTCGAGCAGCCGCGCCTCCTCATGGGTGAACTTCTGGTCAGCGCGGTAGGTGCTTAAAATATGCTCGGCCGTGCTCTGCCCTTCGGTCGGCAGGTGGAAGTACATGCTCGACCGGTCGTAGACGCGGCGCTTGATCTGGTAGGCGTTGACCATCATCGTGGGCAGCTCGGCGATCAGGTTGATGCTCTGGCGCAGGATGTTGGGCAGGCTGTTGTCCTCGGCGTGCTCATCGTAGCTGTACATGGCCAGCACGCTCCGCGCCATCTTGTTCATCAGGTTGGGGGACGGCGAGTTTAAGATCATGTCATCGGCAAAGCCCTGCGGCAGCTCACGGTGATGCTCCAGCAGCTTGCGGAACTTGGCGTACTGCTCCTGCGTGGGCAGAGAGCCGAACAGCAGCAGCCAGATGACCTCCTCAAACATGAAGCGGTCGTGGGCATCGGCTGCGGCGGCCAGCGTGTCGATGTCGATGCCGCGGTAGACCAGCCGGCCCGGAATAGGCGCGATGGTGCCGTCCGGGCGCTTGTCATAGCCAATGACGTTGGACACGTTCGTGATGCCGGCCAGCACGCCGGTGCCGTCCAGATTGCGCAGACCGCGCTTGACGCCCATCTGATCCGCCAGATGCGGGTCCAGCGTGGCGTTATGCTCTAAATACTCATTGCAGAGCAGGTTCAACTCATCCGGCTCCAAAGCCGGGACGTCCGGGTAATACATCGCAGATACCCCTCTCTCTATACACTTTGCATTTTTATACAGGCGCATACCCCTGCGGGCCTTCCCTTACACCAAGCACCTGATAGATTGATTTTATAGTATATTGGCGCTTTCGTCAAGAAAAACTTAAAAATTTTGTAAAATTACCAAGTTGGCACTTTAAATAATTAAGCTGGTGGGCAGATTGCCGCGAAATGTGTAAAAATGCGCATTGACAACCACCCCCAAACCGGTTACTATTATGTATATCGTAAGAAACACAGGGAAAGGGGAAAGTATTTTTATGAAAGCAGTTCTGATTCCGGGCGACGGCATCGGCCGTGAAATCGCCGAGAGTGTGCGCGCCGTCTCCGCCGCGCTGGACACCGGCATCGAGTGGCAGGAATATGCCGCCGGTGCCGAGTACGCCGCCGAGAGCGGCGAGCTGATTGCCCCCGGCGCGCTGGACGCCATCGAGGCCTGCGGCTGGGCGCTCAAGGGCCCCACGGCTACCCCCATCGGCAAGGGCTTCCGCAGCATCAATGTGCAGCTGCGCCAGCGCTTTTCCACCTACGCCAACCTGCGCCCTGTGCACACGCTGCCGGGCGTACCCACCCGCTTTGACAATGTGGATCTTGTCATTGTGCGCGAGAACACCGAGGATCTCTACAAGGGCATCGAGTATATGGTCAACGATGAGATGGCCAACGGCGTCAAGCTCATCACCCGCCCTGCGTGTGAAAGGATCTGCCGCTTTGCCTTTGACTATGCCCGCAAAAACGGCCGCAAAAAGGTCACGGCCGTGCATAAGGCCAACATCATGAAGCTGACGGACGGCCTGTTCCTGCGCACCTTCCGCGAGGTGGCCGTCGAATACCCCGACATTGCCGCCGACGACTGCATCATTGATGCGCTCTGCATGAAGCTGGTGCAGAAGCCGGAGCAGTTCGATGTATTGGTGGCCCCGAACCTCTACGGCGATATTATCAGCGACCTCTGCGCAGGGCTTGTGGGCGGTCTGGGCTTTGCGCCCAGCGCCAACATCGGCGATAACACGCGCATTTACGAGGCCGTCCACGGCTCTGCGCCCGACATTGCCGGGCAGGACAAGGCCAACCCCAGTGCGATCCTGATGGCCTTTGCGATGATGCTCAACGACCTTGGCGAGACGGAAAAAGCTGCCCGCCTGAACGCCGCGATTCTGGCTCAGGTCGCCGAGGGCAAGGTTGTGACCGCGGATATCGGAGGAACGGCGGGAACGAAGGAGTTTACGCAGGCGGTTATTGATAGACTGTAACCTAAAAGGCTTCCCCCTTGGGGGAAGCTGTCGGCGAAGCCGACTGATGAGGGCAGACCTTCCGGCAAGAATCCGTAAACGGGAAATATGGCAGGCTTGCCCCTCATCCGGCCTCGCTTCGCTCGGCCACCTTCCCCCTAGGGGGAAGGCTTTTGCGATACATATAAAACGGAGGGTTCTCCCATGAAACTGCACGACCATGGCGTTTATCTTGTAAACGGCGTCCCCCAGACCACGGCCCCGGCGGGTGTGACCGAGGCCGAAGCCAAAAAGGGCACCATCGCCTACGGCATCCTCAAGGCCCATAACACAAGCGATTCCATGCAGGATCTGCGCATGAAATTCGACTCGATGACCAGCCATGACATTACCTATGTCGGCATCATCCAGACGGCCCGCGCCTCCGGCATGAAGGAATTTCCGCTGCCCTATGTCATGACGAACTGCCACAACAGCCTCTGCGCTGTCGGCGGTACCATCAACGAGGACGACCACCAGTTTGCCCTCTCCGCCGCGCACAAATACGGCGGCATCTATGTCCCGCCGAACATGGCGGTCATCCACAGCTACAACCGGGAAATGATGTCCGGCTGCGGGCGGATGATCCTCGGCTCTGACTCCCACACCCGCTACGGCGCCCTCGGCACGATGGCTGTCGGCGAAGGCGGCGGCGAGCTGGCCAAGCAGCTGGTCGGCCGCACCTACGATATGGCCTACCCCGGCGTGGTCGCCATCTATCTGACCGGCAAGCCAAACCCCGGCGTCGGCCCCCACGACGTCGCTCTTGCCCTCGTGGCCGCCACCTACGCCAACGGCTATGTGAAGAACAGGGTCATGGAGTTTGTCGGCCCCGGCGTTGCCAATCTTAGCGCCGATTACCGCAACGGCATCGATGTCATGACGACCGAGACGACCTGCTGGTCCTCCATCTGGCAGACAGACGATACCACGAAGCAGTATTTTGAGCAGCACAACCGCCCCGAGGCCTACAAAGAATTGAAACCTGCCGATGTGGCCTACTATGACGGCTGCATTGAGCTGGATCTGTCCACCGTTGAGTGCATGATCGCCCTGCCGATGCACCCCAGCTACGCTTACCCGATCCGCGAACTGAAAGCCAACGCGAAAGAGATTTTGCAGGCTGCTCAGGATCAGGCCAATAAGCAGCTGGGCGGCAAGGTCGAGATGGACTTGGTCGGCAAGATCTGCAATGATGGCCGCATCTATGTGGATCAGGGTGTTGTGGCCGGCTGCTCCGGCGGCACCTATGAGAATATCTGCGCGGTCGCGGATATTATCCGCGGCAAGAGCTGCGGCAACGGTGAGTTTAAGCTCAGCGTCTACCCCGACAGTATGCCGACCTATCTGGAGCTGGTCAAAAACGGCGCAGTGGCCGATATTGTCTCGGCCGGCGGCATCTTCCGCGAGTGCTTCTGCGGCCCCTGCTTCGGCGCGGGCGATACCCCCGCCAACGGCGAATTCTCGATCCGCCACACGACCCGCAACTTCCCGAACCGCGAGGGCTCGAAGCCCGGCGAGGGTCAGATCAGCGCTGTGGCGCTGATGGATGCTCGCTCCATTGCGGCTACCGCAGCCAACGGCGGCTACCTGACCGCTGCCAGTGAGCTGACCGATGCAGAGTACACCCTGCCCGAATACCACTTTGAGCAGGGCGTCTACGACAAGCGCGTCTACAACGGCTGGGGCCGCCCCGAGCCGGACTACGCGCTGAAATTCGGCCCGAACATCAAGGACTGGCCTGAACAGCCCGCCCTGACCGAGGATCTGCTTGTCAAGATCGTCAGCTATATCACCGATCCTGTCACCACCACCGATGAGCTGATCCCCTCGGGCGAGACCTCCTCCTTCCGGTCGAACCCGCTGCGTCTGGCGGAGTTCACCCTCTCCCGCAAGGATCCGGCCTATGTGCCGAACGCCAAGGCCGTCAAGGCACTGGACGAGGAGCGCCGCGCAGGCGCTCTGCCCACTGAGATAGCGCGTGTCTACGATGATTTGAAGAAGCTGGGCTACACGCCCGATGCAGCAAATACCAACATTGGCTCGGCCATCTTCGCCAACAAGCCTGGTGACGGTTCCGCCCGCGAGCAGGCCGCCAGCTGCCAGCGTGTGCTGGGCGGCGCAGCCAACTTTGCCTGCGAGTACGCCACCAAGCGCTACCGCTCCAACTGCATCAACTGGGGTATGCTGCCCTTCCTGATGAAGGATCCCGCTGTGCTGGACAATGGGGATTATGTCTACCTGCCCGGTGTGCGCAAGGCGCTGCTGAATGCCGATGACGAGTTGACCGCCATCGCCGTAAAGCCGGACGGAGGCGTGGTTCGCTTTACAGTCAGCCTCGGCGCTATGACCGATGCCGAGCGGCAGATCCTGGCCGATGGATGCCTCATCAATTATTACAAGAATAACTAAAGAAAAACGGCCCGCTGGGAAAAAAATCCCGGCGGGCCGTTTCTGTAGAGGCCGATGCTTGCATCGGCCCGCGGAGGGGTCAAGACCCCTCCCTACAATGCAATTCAAAAGGGGTGCTGTAGGGGCGAACATTGTTCGCCCGCGGCACATGGCGGCGGTCACAACGCTTCCGGGGCGATGACGAGCATCGCCCCCTACACCGTAGGGGCGGATTCCATATCCGCCCGCAGTGTCCGGCGAATCGCTGCAAAAATTCTTGCATATCGTCGAAATTTCTGCTATAATACAAAAACCGCCTGTTTTAACAGGCGGCAAGGCGCTGCACACAACGGCAGGCGGTTGGCCCCACCCCCGAAAGGAGGTGAGACCATGCGATTTACATTTACTTTTTATGTTGGCCGCAAGACCATCACATTAAGTTTAGTCGTAAAAAGCAAGAACCGCCACTCGGCAAAGTGACGGTTCTTAGGCTTTCCTAAATCCCATTTTGATCGGGCCAACCGCTTGTCGCAGCGCCTTTTCTGTTATTATTATACCGCACACCGCAGGTTAAGTCAAGCCCATTGCACCCGCGCAAATTTCGTGCTACAATAGCCTTATCATTAAACAGCAAAGGACGAAAAGCAATGAGTGCGATTTTAGCAGTGTGCGGTGACGGCTTCTGCGCTATGGTCAGTGATGGCCGCTTTGTCGAGGAGCCTATCACCGGCGATACACCCCATGTCATCAAAAACGACCTGCCCAAGGTCCGCAAGATCAACCGCAATGTGGTGGTCGGCTTTGCGGGCGATACGCTGGCCGCCGTACAAATCATCAATGCCGTGGACGAGTACCAGACCCAGTACCTGACGCTGGAAAAGGTCGTCAAGATCCTGCGTGAGAAGGCCGCCGAGGTTCAGGTACAGCCAGTGGGCGTCCGGCTCATCGTGGGTGGGCGCAACCGCAAGGGCGAGTTCGTTATGACGATGCTTGGCAGCGCCGATGGCTACGAGCCGCAGACTCAGGCTGTCCGCCCGGGCGCCTACCTCATCGAGGGCGCCTGCTCCCACACCGATGTGGCCCCTTGGCTCGAGGAGGAGGTCAAGCCTCAGGCTGCCGACTGGCGCAGCCTTGACGATGTGGCCCGCACGCTGGACGGCTGCATTGCCAAGATGGCCAAGAACGACAAGAGCATCAATACCACGTATTTCCGTCAGCTTGTCCGCTGATATACAACGATAAAGGGAGAAAAAATTATGAAAATCGCTTTGATCAATGAGAATAGTCAGGCTGCCAAGAACGCACTGATCGAATCCACGCTGCGCAAGGTCGTGGAGCCGATGGGCCATGAGGTCATCAACTACGGCATGTACACCGCCGAGGATGCCGCCCAGCTGACCTATGTCCAGAACGGTATTCTGGCCGCTGTGCTGCTCAACTCCGGCGCAGCCGACTATGTCATCACCGGCTGCGGCACCGGCGAGGGTGCCATGCTGGCACTGAACAGCTTCCCCGGTGTGATCTGCGGCCATGTCGAGGATCCCGTGGACGCCTACACCTTCGCCCATGTCAACGACGGCAACGCCGTGGCGCTGCCCTTTGCCAAGGGCTTCGGCTGGGGCGGCGAGCTGAACCTTGAGTACATCTTTGAGAAGCTGTTCGGCTTCGGCCACGGTCAGGGCTACCCGAAGGAGCGCGTTGTGCCCGAGCAGCGCAACAAGAAGATTCTGGACGGCGTGCGCGCCGTTGCGTTCCGCGACCTGTCCGACATTCTGAAGGACCTCGACCGCGACCTCGTCAAGGGTGCCTTCGCCGGTGAGCACTTCGCCGAGAACTTCTTCCCCGCCTGCAAGGATGAGAAGCTGGCCGCCACCGTCAAGGAACTGATGGCGTAAGCTTTGCTGTGAAATAAAACTGCCGACCTCCGGCCCTACAGCTTACCGGAGGTCGGCTTTTTTGTTTTTTTGCGCAAATTACCGAAATTTACCGTTGACTAATGCCGTGCCAGATGGTAAAGTAACTATAGGTGCGAATAGCACCGCTTTGTAAAAATTCAAACAAAGGTGAGGTGGTTGTTGCAATGGATACCCCCAGTCCCAGTCCTGTGTACCGATGTATCTTGAATAAGGCAGCCACCATGTTTATACCGGGCAACCTGAGGCAAACTGCGCGTTAAAAAACGCACGGTATTGCTGTGCTTTGCATTGCCTAAAATTAAATGTGCTCGGCTGCCGCCTGAAAAGGAGGCAGCTTTTTTATGTCCGACACCACGATCGCAACCCTGCGCGCCATGCTCGCCAATCTGGATGATGCCAAAAAGTACCAGAGCCTGCGCGATGTTATGTCCACCCTGCCCGCGCCCGATCTGGCCGCCGTGTTTGAGGATCTCCCGCCCGAGAAGCTCCCGGTGCTGTTCCGCCTGTGTCCCAAGGATCTGGCGGCCGAGATCTTTGCCGAGCTGACGACCGAAACCCAGCAAAACCTGATCGACGGCCTGACCGATAAGGAATTGAAGGCCGTTGTAGATGATTTGTTCGTCGATGATGCGACGGATCTTGTCGAGGAAATGCCTGCCAATGTAGTCAAGCGTATTCTGGGTCAGGCCGATCCTGCGACCCGCCGCATGATCAACGAACTGCTAAAATACCCCGAGGACTCCGCCGGCGGCGTCATGACCACCGAGCTGATGGAGCTGCGCCCCGACTGGACGGTGGCGCAGGCGATGAGCGCCATCCGCAAGAACGGCTTTGACAAGGAGACCATCAACAACTGCTATGTCACCGACCGCGACCGCACGCTGATCGGCGTTGTATCGCTGCGCGCACTCGTCCTCTCCAAGGACCCGGACAATGAGCTGATCCGCGACATGATGGATGACAATGTGGTCAGCGTCAACACCACGACCGATCAGGAAGATGTCTCCCAGATGTTCGAGAAGTACGGCTATCTGGCCATCCCCGTTGTGGACAACGAGAAGCGTCTGGTCGGTATCGTCACGATCGACGATGCCATCTCGATCATGCAGGACGAGGCCAGCGAGGATATCGCCAAGATGAACGCTATCGGCCCGTCCGACAAGCCGTATTTTAAACAGTCTATGCTGGATCTGTACAAAAGCCGTGCGCCGTGGCTGTTGTTCCTGATGATCTCGTCCACCTTCTCCAGCATGGTCATCCGCGGGTATGAGGATGCCCTCGCCGCCGTGACGGTGCTGACCGCCTACATCCCGATGCTGACCGACGCGGGCGGTAACGCGGGCAGCCAGAGTACCTCCACCATCATCCGCGGCATGGCGGTCGGCGACATTGAGCCGCACGACCTGCCTAAAATCCTGTGGCGTGAGTTCCGCGTGGCGATCCTCTGCGGCGGCACGCTGGCGCTCTGCAACTTTGCAAAGCTCATCTTTCTGGACGGCATCCTGCCCCCGGTCGCAGCGGTCGTCTGCCTGACACTGCTCTGCACGGTCATCCTCTCCCAGCTGATCGGCGGTCTGCTGCCGGTCGTTGCCGAGAAGCTCAAGATGGACCCCGCCGTCATGGCATCGCCGCTCATTACCACCATTGTCGATACCACGACGCTGCTCGTCTACTTCAACATCGCACGGACGCTGCTGAAAATCTAATTTTAGACACCGTGTTCAATATTGTAGGTTGTACCACACCCCCGGGTGTGGTACAATTTTTTTAGAAAGAAATTGAGAACGTAGGGGCGGGGCTCTGCTCCGCCCGGCAACGGTACAGCTGCCGCGAGTGGGCACGGGCGGAGTAAAACCCCGCCCCTACTGCGTTATAGAATTATACATGACTTCTTGGCAGGAGACTTTCATCATGAATATGCAGGATTTCTACACCGGGCACGCCTTTGATGCGTATGAGTTTTTCGGGGCGCACACCTACTTCGGCGGCACACATTTTGCAGTGTGGGCACCGTCCGCCCAGCATATCGCGGTCGAGACCGAGGCCGGCACCTTTGACATGCACCGCACCCAGCCCGGTGTGTGGGAGTGCGATGCCCCCGGCGTCAACGCGGGCATGGTCTACCAGTATTGGGTGCGCGGCGCAAACGGCCAGACCGTGGCCCACTGCGACCCCTACGGCACTGCCATGACGCTGCGCCCCGATGGCCGCAGCATCATCACCGATACGCCCAAGGGCTTCAGCGATGACCAATGGATGCAGAGCCGCACCAAATGCTTTGATAAGCCGATGAATATCTATGAGGTCCACGCCGGAAGCTGGCGGCAGAAGGAGGACGGCAGCTGGTACACCTATGCCGAGCTGGCCGAGCTGCTGCCCGCCTACTGTAAGGAGAACGGCTTCACCCATATTGAGCTGATGCCGCTGGCCGAGCATCCGTTTGACGGCAGCTGGGGCTACCAGATCACCGGCTTTTTTGCGCCGACCAGCCGCTACGGCACACCGGACGAGCTGGCCGAATTTGTCAACGCCTGCCACAAGCAGGACATCGGCGTCATCCTCGACTTTGTGCCGGTGCATTTTGCCGTGGACGCCTACGGCCTGAAGGAATTTGACGGCACCCCGCTGTATGAGTACCCGGCCGCCGCCGTGGGTCAGAGCGAGTGGGGCAGCTGCAACTTTATGCATTCCCGCGGGGAGATCCGCTGCTTTATCCAGTCCTGCGCCGATTACTGGCTGCGGGTGTTCCACGCGGACGGCCTGCGCATGGACGCAGTCTCCCGCCTGATCTACTGGCAGGGCGACCCCAACCGCGGCGTGAACGGCTCAACGCTGGAATTTTTGAAGGGCATGAATCAGGGGCTCCAGCAGCGCCATCCCACGGCAATTCTCATCGCCGAGGACTCGACCAGCTTCCCCAAGGTCACCACCCCTGTGGAGTACGGCGGCCTCGGCTTTGACTACAAGTGGGATCTCGGCTGGATGAACGACACGCTGGACTACTTTAAAAAGACCAGCGAGGAGCGCCGGGAAAATCTTGGCAAGCTGACCTTCTCGATGATGTATGCATGGAACGAGCATTACATCCTGCCGTTCAGCCATGATGAGAATGTCCACGGCAAGGCGACCATCGTACAGAAGATGTACGGCGACTACGAGGGCAAGTTCCCGCAGGCGCGGGCGCTGTATCTGTATATGGCAATCCACCCCGGCAAGATGCTCGACTTTATGGGCAACGAATTTGCGCAGCTGCGAGAATTTGACGAGAGCCGCGAGCAGGACTGGATGGTACTGCAGTACCCGAACCACGACGACTTCCACCGCTACCGCAAGGCGCTGAACGAAGCCTACTGCAAAAACGAGGCCTTCTGGAGCCGCGAGTACGACCCGGCGGCGTTCCAGTGGCTTGACTGCGCCCACCCCGAGCTGAACGCCTGTGCCATCTGGCGCGAGGGGAACGAGGGGGCTGTGCTGGCTGCGTTCAACTTTGGCGATACCGCGCTGGAGGATTACACCCTGACCCTGCCCCGCGCCGGCAAGCTGACCCTGCTTTTGGACACCGACTGGCAGTGCTTCGGCGGCAAGACCGAAAAGCCGAAGCGGGCTGCCGGCAAGGCGTGCGACGGCACGCTGAAGGTGACGCTGGCCCCGTTCAGCGGCCGGCTGTATAAGCTGGTCTGATTTTACAAGGATAGGCAACACCCCTGCGCTTTTGAAACGGCGCAGGGGTGTTTTTTGCTGTGCGGTAGGGGCCGGGCATGCCCGGCCCGTAACTTTGCCGTTGCAACCCCTTTTGCGGTAGATTTGTAGGGAGGGGTCTTGACCCCTCCGCGGCGGCCAGAGGGCTGGCCGCCCTACAAGCGCCCGTGAACGGGTAACGCCCCTCAGGCTTTGCAACCTTGCCTTTATATCTTCTTCACCTCCCAATACTCCTCCACGATCTCCCTTTCCACAAACGGCTCCTTTACCCCGTTGCGTTCTATGGTTGTCTCGTGGCCCTTGCCTAAAATCGCAATAATATCCCCGGGTTGGGCGTGGTCGAGGGCGTAATAAATCGCCTGCCGTCGGTCGGGAATCTCTGCAAACGGTGTGGCCGGGTTGCCTAAGCGCAGCCCCGCGCGGATGTCGGCCAGGATCTGCTCAACAGGCTCGGTGCGGCTGTTATCCTCGGTGATGACGCAGAAATCCGCCAGCCGCGCGCAGACGCTGCCCATCCCGAACCGGCGCAGCCGGCTGCGGTCGCCGCCGCAGCCGAACACAGCGATCAGCCGTGCGGGCTTATAGGCCCGCAGCGTGCGCAGCAGGCTCTCTGCGGCGGCCTCGTTGTGGGCGTAGTCGATCAGCACCGTGAACGGCGCGCCGACTGCGGCAGGCTCGACCCGGCCGCGCACGACCGCCTCGGCCAGCCCCCGGCGGACAGCCTGCTCCCCGGCG